>JGI20154J14316_10000166_pt1 | contig 57730 bp, 58 predicted proteins | sample COG_04_FD_14316 | JGI IMG/M metagenome (IMG submission 14316)
TCTAAAAGGTGATGCGGTTAGGCTAACCCTATCTGATTCCAGTAGCAGTGCCCTAGTCGAAGATGCGGCTGACGGGTCTGCTGTCTACGTCGTTATGCCTATGCGACTGTAGAGGGGTATTGGTTTACTTCTCTATGGTAGCTGGCGCTGCTTACTAATGTTTCTATCAAAACTGGATATATTTCAGGTTCGCAACCTGCAAGCTGTCCAGCTTTCCTGTCATCCTCAGGCCAATATTATCTACGGGGCCAATGGCAGCGGTAAAACCAGTCTCTTGGAATCTATCTATTTACTCGGCCGCGGCCGCTCTTTCCGTCATCGTGATCTACGTGTGGTGGTCAACAATGACGCCGCTGAGTTAATCGTGTCTGCGCGTCTTAATCGAGAGGTGAGCGGCTCCAACCATCAGTTGGGCATCAAGCGTACCTCCAAGGGGCAGTTTCAGGCCCGTATAGATGGGCAATCCCTGCAGTCCGCGGTACAGCTGGTTTCTGAGTTACCACTGCAGCTAATTGATGCCCATAGCTTTATGCTTCTTGAGGGCGGGCCGTTGCAGCGCAGGCAGTTTTTGGATTGGGGTGTGTTCCACGTGGAACATACTTACACCGAGGTCTGGAGGCGTTTTCAAAAAACGCTAAAACAGCGCAATCAACTGCTCCGACATGGTAGAATGGACGAAGATTTGTTGAGCACCTGGACAGCTGAACTTATCCCTCTTTGTGAGCAGATCACCGAGTATAGGCAAGCTTACCTAGGCCAGCTCAGAAAGCAGATCAAAAGAGCCCTAGGCGCGTTTCACGGCCTTGGTGAAGTTAGCTTTGAGTACTACTGTGGTTGGGATGATAGTCGATCACTTGAAGATGTCTATGTTCAGGACCGGGTTCGAGATATAGCCACCAAGACGACAAATCATGGTGCGCACCGAGCTGATATAAGAATAAAGGTTAATGGCCAGCCGGCGGCTGATCATCTTTCCAGAGGGCAGATAAAACTCCTTGTTTATGCGCTCAAGTTAGCCCAGGCCAGTCATTATAGGGAAAAGTCCGGTGAGTCCTGTCTGTTCCTTTTAGATGATTTGCCCGCTGAACTTGACTATCAGCATAGAGGCCAGGTGATTGCTTATCTGAATGATCTTGGGTGCCAGTACTTCATTACTGGCGTGGATAAACAAGATTTTGAGAGTTTGGTAGAAAAGATGCCCCACAAGATGTTCCACATGGAACATGGCGCGGCTTCGATTGATGAAACAACGGGAATAGAGAGTTTATGACTGACGAACAGAATTACGATTCTTCCAGTATTAAAGTACTAAAAGGCTTGGATGCAGTGCGCAAGCGCCCGGGAATGTACATTGGCGATACTGACGATGGCACCGGTCTGCACCATATGGTGTTTGAGGTGGTTGATAACTCGATTGATGAGGCCCTAGCTGGCCACTGTTCCGAGATTAAAATCGTCATTCATCAGGATGAATCCATCACTGTCTCTGACAATGGTCGCGGCATTCCTACGGAGATGCACGAAGAGGGCGTGTCTGCTGCAGAAGTCATTATGACCGTACTCCATGCTGGCGGTAAGTTCGATGATAACTCCTATAAGGTTTCTGGCGGTCTACACGGTGTCGGTGTTTCCGTGGTTAATGCCCTATCGGTTGCGCTGCGTCTGACGATTCGCCGCGGCGGAAAGGTCCATGAGCAGCATTACTCTCATGGAGAGCCACAGGGCCCCCTTGAAATTGTTGGTGATACAGAGGTTTCCGGCACAGAGGTGCACTTTGTACCCTCAGTGGACACCTTCACTAATATCAAATTCCACTTCGACATTTTGGCCAAACGCCTGCGCGAATTGTCGTTCCTTAATTCCGGTGTGCGCATTGTTTTAGCCGACGAACGCAGCGGCAAGGAAGAGGTTTATGCCTATGAAGGTGGCTTGAGAGCCTTTGTTGAGTTTCTCAACACTAACAAAACCACTGTTAATAAGGTTATGCACTTCAATAGCCATCGCGAAGATGGCACCAGTGTTGAGGTTGCCTTGCAGTGGAACGATGGCTTCCAGGAAAATATACACTGTTACACCAACAATATTCCCCAGCGCGATGGCGGCACGCACCTAGCCGGTTTCCGCTCAGCCTTGACCCGAGGTCTCAACACCTATATTGAGAAAGAGGGTATCAATGGCAAGGCAAAGGTTGCCACTACTGGCGATGACGCACGTGAGGGGCTCACCGCAATTATCTCGGTAAAAGTGCCGGATCCAAAATTTTCGTCACAAACCAAAGACAAGTTGGTTAGCTCAGAGGTTAAAACCGCTGTTGAGCAGGAAATGGGTGAGAAATTTACCGAGTTCCTGCTGGAGTTTCCTCAGGATGCCCGCGCCGTTGTCAATAAGATGATCGATGCTGCTCGCGCTCGCGAGGCGGCGCGAAAAGCTCGTGAAATGACTCGCCGAAAGGGTGCGCTTGATATTGCTGGCCTCCCAGGCAAGCTCGCCGACTGTCAGGAAAAAGATCCTGCGCTGTCCGAACTTTACCTAGTGGAGGGAGATTCTGCAGGGGGATCTGCCAAACAGGGCCGTGATCGCCGCACCCAGGCAATTCTTCCTCTCAAGGGCAAGATTCTCAATGTTGAGAAGGCGCGCTTCGATAAAATGCTTTCCAGTGCCGAAGTTGGCACTCTGATTACAGCACTGGGCTGTGGCATAGGCACTGAAGAATTCAATGTTGCTAAATTGCGTTATCACACCGTGGTTATCATGACCGATGCGGATGTGGATGGGTCGCATATTCGTACTCTATTGTTAACCTTCTTCTTCCGCCAAATGCGCGAGCTAGTTGAGCAGGGCCATATCTTTATCGCCCAGCCACCGCTGTATAAAGTGAATCGCGGGAAGAGTGAAAAATATGTAAAGGACGACGATGCACTGCTGGAGTATTTAACCGCTAAAGCGCTTGAAAACGCTGCGCTATACGTCAATGCCACGGCCCCCGGTATTAAGGGCACCGCCCTCGAGGACCTGGTCAGCAAGTACCGCCATGTTATAGGCCTAATTGATCGTATGTCCCTGGTTTACCCTAAAGAAATCCTCCATGCGCTTGTCTATACAAAGAGGTTTTCTGCGGAACTTCTGGAAAATGCCGGTGATCTTGCAGTCTGGTGTGCCGATCTTCAGGAAAAGCTTGAAACTTCGGATAGTGGAACTCATCGCTATAAGGTCTTGGTTGAGGAGGATACTGAGCACAATATCTTCCAGCCAAAGGTTGAGATTACCGCCCATGGCATCCCTAACTATCACCTGTTGAGCCGTGAATTATTTGCAGCCAATGAGTATCGCGCCATTGCCGGTCTTGGCGAGGTCTTGCAGGGACTCATAGAAGAGGGTGCCTATGTTCAGCGGGGCGAGCGCAATGCTCAGGTTGAAAGCTTTACTGACGCTTTGGATTGGCTGATGGCCGAATCACGCAGAGGCATTAGTACTCAGCGCTATAAGGGGCTGGGTGAAATGAACCCGGGCCAGCTCTGGGACACCACTATGGATCCTGATGCCCGACGTATGTTGCGCGTGACTATTGAAGATGCGATTGCCGCGGATCAGATGTTCACTACCTTGATGGGCGATCAGGTTGAGCCGCGTCGCGACTTTATTGAAACCAATGCGCTATCGGTAGTAAATCTCGACGTTTGATCTGGGTGTTATTCAGGCCGTTGGTCGCTTAATTAAGGGCCTGGCGCTTAAAGCCGTAATACGAAAACGCCGCCTAGTATCACTGGGCGGCGTTTTTTTGTCAGCTGAACCCAGAACCCAGGTTCAGCTGTGATAGCTGCCTTATGGTTTCTTTAAGGGATTACAGCGCACTGTCTATCCACTGGCGAGCCTGCTCGGTCAACTCGCGAGGATTGCCCTCGCTGGTATCCATGGGCGGCCCTATCACCAGATTAATGGTTCCAGGTGTTTTCAGCCAACTGGCCGCCGGCCAGCAGTGCCCTGCGTCGTGACGCACCGGCAGCAGCTGAACTCCAGCGGCTTTAGCCAGCGCCGCACCACTGGTCATAAAGTTACCCAGTTCTGGGGTGCGAACACGGGTTCCCTCGGGGAAAATAATCACATTAATCCCCTGGGTTAAGCGCTGCTTACCCTGCTTTAATACCTGGCGAATGGCACCACCGGGGTTGGACCGCTTGATCGCGATGGCGCGCATAAAATAGAGCCCCCAGCCAAAGAATGGGATCCACAGAAGCTCGCGTTTAAGAATCACGCTGGCGGGAATAAACAGATACTGAAGATAAAAGGTTTCCCAGGTACTTTGGTGGTTACTTAGCACCACGCAGGCATTGGCGGGAATATTGTCGAGGCCGCGGACGTGAATCTTGACGCCACAGATCAGGCGCAGCCAGAGCATTAATACTCTGTTGCCAGAGGTGACGCAGAGCTGGCGGTAACGAAACGGCAAAAACCCCACTAAGCAAAGCGCCAGAAGCATCAGCAGAACTAACACCACTAGCCCCACATAAAACACAAAGGCTCTTACCCCCTGCCATAGTTTCATCATTCCATTGACACTGCTCATTAGCACTCCCCGCTGCTGAATTCGCTTACTGCTATCTATTACTGCGCTATCTATTGCTGGCAAACAGAATATTACTTACTCACTACCAGGTGTGAAATATCCGCAACATTTAAAAACAACTGGCGCAGGCTCTGAAGCAGAGCCAATCGGTTAGCGCGAACCTCCAAGTCATCCGCCATCACCAAAACCGCATCAAAAAAGTTATCTACCGGCTCACGCAATGTTGCCAGAGCGGCGAGCACACCCATATAGTCGCGCTGTTCCACCAATGGCGCAATCAGCAAGCTTAGGCGATTAATATCTGCTGCTAGCTGGGTCTCTGCTGGATCTTCAAATAAGCTGTGATCAACCTTATCTGCAACACTGGACTCGCCCTGTTTAACCAAGATATTCAGTACGCGCTTATTGGCCGACGCCAACGCTACCGCCTCCGGTGCACGGGAAAACTCATCCACCGCCTTGACCCGGGCATCTATATCCAGGGGGTTTGACAGTCCCATAACCGCTACTGACGCGAAAACCTCAGGTGTTATTTTTTCGTCACGATACCAAGCTTTTAAGCGCTCAATAACGTAAGTAAGTACTTGCTCATTATTGCCATCTGGTGTCTCTTTGAGAGCTAACTGTTGCGCTGCTCCTGCGATTGCTAGCTTTAGATCTATATCTATATTGCGCTCAATAATAATGCGCAATATACCCAGACTGGCTCGTCTTAGGGCAAATGGATCCCGTGACCCTGAGGGCTGCTGGCCAATACTAAAGATCCCCACCAGGGTATCCAAACGGTCCGCCAGAGCCAGAGCCGCGCCGGTGCTGCTGGCTGGAATGGCATCGCCGGCAAAGCGTGGCAGATACTGCTCTAACAAAGCTTCCGCAACCACCGGATCTTCACCATCATTGAGTGCGTAATAGCGCCCCATAACACCTTGCAGGTCGTCGAACTCACCAACCATTTCGGTCACTAGATCTGACTTGCACAGCTCCCCCGCGCGACCAGCTAGGGCAACGTCGGCTCCGACAAGGGGTGCCAAGATCTTTGCTAGCTCGCTGACTCGGACAGTCTTGTCATAAATAGTGCCAAGCTTGGATTGGAAGACAATGTTACGCAGAGACTCGCGCCGTGCCTCAAGTGTGGTTTTTAAATCGGTTTTGTAAAAGAACGCCGCATCCGCAAGCCGTGGACGAATGACTCGCTCATTGCCACTGATCACCTGCTGTGGATCTGAACTGGCAATGTTGGCAACAGTGATAAACAGCGGCAGAAGTTGATTATTGCCATCCACCACATGAAAATATTTCTGATGTTGGGCCATTGATGAGACTAAGGCCTCAGCCGGAACTGCTAAAAAATGTTCCTCAAAGCGACCCATTAATGGCACTGGCCACTCATTTAATGAGGTGACTTCCTCGAGTAAATTTTCATCAATCACAGCTTGGCCATTGGCCGTCTCTGCCGCGGCCACCACACCGCGACGAATTAACTCGCGACGCTCAGCAAAATCTACCATAACGAAAGCGTCGTAAAGCGCATCGCGGTAATTGGCAGGAGAGGTGATTTCAATATCGCCACTGCTGTGAAAACGGTGGCCCCGACTCTGATTGCCGCTGGTCACACCGAGAATATCAATGGCTACTGTGTGATTGCCAAACAGCACTACAGCCCATTGCACCGGTCGGACAAATTCTTGACGGCTGCGACCCCAGCGCATCGGCTTGGGGATCGGCAGGGCAGCCAGAGACTGATTGATGGTTTCACCTAAGAGGGTCTCAGTACTGCTCCCTGCAACACTTTGCCGCACACAGAGCTTGTCCTGCTGGCCGTCGTTGTCCACCAACTCAGCCAGAGACCCAACTTCAAGGCCATTCTTTCTGGCAAAGGCTTCGGCAGCCTTGGTCGGTTGGCCTTCAGCATCGAAGGCGACCTTTAGCGGCGGGCCCCAGCTTACAATATCTTGGTCTGGAGTTTGCTCGTCAAGATCGGTGATCAACACTGCCAGACGCCTTGGTGCAGCATAGGCTGTCATCTGGCTGAAACTGAGCTGCTGGTCCTTAAGGCGCTGAGCAATGCCGTTGGCAAAGGTCTCGGAAAGCTGGCGCAGTACTTTCGGGGGCAGCTCTTCAGTGCCAATTTCAACTAAAAAATCTTTGCTCACTTCGCGGCTCCCGCTTTATTTTTGGCTCGTTCCTGCTTGGCCAGCTCCTGGGCCTTTTCTGAGGCGACGCGCGCAATCACTTCTTCGGCAAGATCACTATCGGCGAGGGGGAAGCCCAGCGCTAAACGTGAATCAAAATAGCCCTGAGCAACAGCGCGAGACAAGGTGCGCACGCGCAGAATATAGCGCTGACGCTCGGTCACCGAAATTGCATGGCGGGCATCGAGTAGGTTAAACACATGAGAGGCTTTCATGACCATCTCATAGGCGGGCAGGGGCAAGCTGGCCTCCGCAAGTTTCATACTGTCTTTTTCATACTGATCAAACTGGGCAAACAGCGCATCAACATCTGCATGCTCAAAATTAAACGTCGACATCTCAACTTCGTTTTGATGAAACACATCGCCGTAGGTGACGTCGCCCTGTGGCCCATGGGCCCAGATCAAATCATAAATACTGTCGACACCCTGAAGGTACATAGCAATGCGCTCAAGGCCATAGGCAATTTCGCCGGTGACCGGATAGCACTCGAGGCCGCCAGCTTGCTGGAAATAGGTGAACTGGGTAATTTCCATACCGTTGAGCCAGACTTCCCAGCCGATTCCCCAAGCGCCGAGGGTCGGCGATTCCCAGTTATCTTCAACAAAGCGCACATCGTGAACCTGAGTATCTATTCCCAGAGAGCGCAGCGAGCCCAGATAGAGTTCTTGAAACTCTGGTGGCGAAGGTTTCATGGCCACCTGAAACTGGTAGTAATGCTGCAGACGATTGGGGTTTTCACCATAGCGACCGTCTGTGGGCCGGCGGCAGCCTTGAACATAGGCGCTGTTCCAATTCTCTGGGCCGATAGCGCGCAAAAACGTCGCCGGATGAAAGGTGCCAGCACCCACTTCCATGTCCAGAGGTTGAAGCACTACACAACCCTGGTCAGCCCAGTATTGTTGCAGTCTGATAATTAGCTCCTGAAAAGTTTCAGGGGGCGTGCTGACATTGCTCAAGGTGAATACCTGCAGGTCTGATGAACAGTTAAAAGGTGAAATTTATCGCGAATGGGCAATTATAGGGCGGCAGCTCAATAAAGAAAGGGCGGAAGGGGGCTAAAGCCCTAATTAAAGTCCCCGAATTCCAATCAGTTATGGATATAATACCCGCCACTAACCAGGCGGCAGGAATAACCTGCATAGCAAGCACCGATTTATTATTCAGAGGAAGGGATTCAATGGTACATGTACGACACGGCGAAAAGGTTCGCAAAGCAGTATTTCCAGTAGCCGGTATGGGCACACGTTTTCTGCCCGCCACCAAGGCCAACCCGAAGGAGATGTTGCCGGTCGTCGACAAGCCATTAATCCAGTACGCGGTTGAGGAGGCAATAGAAGCCGGTATTACCGAGATGATTTTTATCACCGGGCGCAACAAGCGCAGTATCGCCGATCACTTCGACAAAGCTTACGAGCTGGAACATGAACTGGAAAAGAACAATAAAACCAAGCTTCTGCACATAGCCCAAAACATAGTTCCCAAAGGTGTTAGCTGTACCTATATCCGCCAGAACGAAGCCCTGGGTCTTGGCCATGCTGTATTAACCGCTGCCCACCTGATTGGCGATGAGCCCTTTGCGGTGATTCTTGCCGACGACCTTATTCACGGTGAGAAAGGCGCTGTTCGACAGATGGTTGAGCAATACGAATTTTACAAAAGCTCGGTTATCGCCGTGCAGAAAGTCCCGGGACCAGAGATCTCCGCCTATGGCGTAATAAGTGGCCAGCGTCAGGCTGACCGAGTTCATCTGCTGGACAAAATTGTTGAAAAGCCAAAATTCGAAGATGCGCCCTCGGATATGGGTGTTACCGGTCGCTATATTTTCACCCCGCAAATCTTTAAGCATTTGGCTAACCTAAAGCCTGGTGCCGGCGGCGAGTTTCAGCTCACCGACGCAATCCAGACGCTGCTCACCGAAGAGCAGGTGTTGGCCTATGAATACGCCGGCACCAGATATGACTGTGGCAGCAAGATGGGTCTACTTAAGGCCAATATAGAACTGGGCTTATTACATGGCGAAATCGGCGAAGATCTGCGCGCCTATTTGCGCGATGAGCTGATGGCTAAGCTTTAGTTAAGAGCGTTTAACTCAAAGCGCTTAATTAAAAGCATTTAAATAAACGCTTTGATAAAAAACTTTATTGGTTATGTGCTAGTGGAGCAGCTCTTAAAAAGCTAACAACCAGCACGACTATCGGCGCGAGGTTAAGCAACAGTATTGAAAAACTCTATTCTAGTATTGCTGTTGCGTAGCTTCGCTTTTCTGCCGCTGGTGCTCAGCCGCGCCCTGGGCCGTGGTGTGGGTCGTTTAATCTATACCTTAAAGCTAACGCCTGTGCATATTTCGCGAGTCAATTTGACGCTCTGCTATCCAGAGCTTTCGCCGGACGCCATTGAACAGCTCTGTCAGCAGCGCATGCTGCAGCTGGGACAGGCCTTTTTCGAAACGCCTCGGGTCTGGAGTAGTTCAAGCGCCTGGTTGCAAACCAAGATACTCTCCGTCGAAGGCATGGACTTGCTGCAGGAATCCTTGGCCGCTGACCCTGGCACCCTGCTAATTATTCCCCATCAAGGCAATTGGGAAGTAATCGGCCTCTGGCTCTCGCCGCAAACCAAGATGACCTCGCTCTACGAGCCACCAAAAATACCTCCACTGGGGCGCTGGATAAAATCCTCGCGGGAAAAGTCTGGCGCCACCTTGGTGCCCACTGATGTGCGTGGTGTCGCCGCCCTGATCAAAGCCCTTAAACGCGGTGAAACCACAGCCATCTTGCCCGATCAGCAGCCGGGTCAGAACAGCGGCATCGTTGTTCCTTTTATGGGGGTGCCAGTGCCGACCATGACATTGGTCACCAACCTGATTAACCGCTCTGGAAGCCGTGCCTTACTTGCCACGGCTCTCCGTGAACCCGGAGGGTGGAGACTGCATTTTCTACCGGTCAGTGAGGAACTCTACAGTGAGGACCAGATCACCGCAGTGAGCGCATTAAACCAAGATGTTGCCCGTATTGTGGCCCTGGCACCTGAACAGTATCAATGGGAGTACAAGCGCTTCCGCGTGCAGCCCGATGGTCGTAAGATCTATGCCAAAAACCCATAAAGGTGCTTATTCTGCAGCCTCAGGACATTTTTCTGATCGGGCACTCTGGCGCCAGTCTGCAGTTGCCAGCGCCACGCCGGTGCCGCCTTTTTGGCGCGATTGGTTAATGGACCCAGGGTCTTTGACCCAGCGTCTGCTCGATGCCAGTGGCGGCCAATTTAAAGTTGAGGTGCTGAGCCAATCTTTGCAGCGCCCCAGTCTTTCCGAGCGTCGCGCCCTGTCGCTTCCCGAGCATCGCCTGGCCCTAGTGCGTGAAGTGGTACTCAAGGGGCGAGACGTCCCCTGGGTCTTCGCCCGCAGTGTTATTCCTCTGCAGACGTTGACGGGTCGCTTGCGTAAATTGCGCCGCCTCGATAGCCGGCCGCTGGGGGCACTGTTATTTAGCGACCCAAGCATGACCCGACAACCTTTACAGTGGACCTGCATAGAGCCCAATGGCCAGCCCTTAGCGGCTAACCTTGAGCTTATCGACGCGCCGGTCTGGGGACGCCGCTCGGTGTTTAAACTGTCGGCTAAACCCATGTTAGTCTGTGAACTGTTTTTGCCGGGCTTTTTACTAGGAGTTAAGCGCTATGACTAACCCCTCAATGGCTCATCCATGGCTGCGTCTGACGCGCCTGGATAAACCCATAGGTACTTACCTGCTGTTATGGCCGACCCTTTGGGCACTGTGGTTTGCCAGTGCTGGCCAGCCGCGCCTGGAAAACGTGCTGATCTTTGTTCTGGGGGTAGTGGTTATGCGCGCCGCCGGCTGCGTGATCAATGATTACGCCGACCGCCATGTAGACGGCGAAGTGGAGCGCACCCGCCAGCGGCCTTTACCCTCCGGAGAAATCCGTTCTGGGACTGCCTTGGCGCTGTTTTTTGCCCTGTTGGGAGTGGCCTTAATCCTGGTGCTGCTGACCAACAAGCTGACCATCGGTCTAGCCTTTGGTGGCGCCGCTGCCACTACGCTCTATCCGTTCTTAAAGCGCATCACCCATTGGCCTCAGCTTGGCTTGGGCATTGCCTGGGCCTGGTCTACACCCATGGCTTTTGCCGCACACAACAGTCAGCTGCCTGCTGAGTTATGGGTCATATTTGTGGCGATCGTTTTATGGACTATTGCCTTTGACACCTATTACGCCATGGTCGATCGGGAAGACGATCTGCGTATAGGCATAAAATCTACGGCGATATTATTTGCTCGCTATGACCTGTTAATTATTGGTTTGATGCAGTTCGCGGTGGTGTTGCTTATGGCAACGGCGGGCATGCTGTTTGATCGTGGGCTGATTTATTTTGTCGGCTTAGCCGTGGCGGCGGGGTACTTTATCAATCAGCATTTGGTCAGTCGTGGACGGGAGCGAGATGCTTGCTTCAAAGCTTTTCTGAACAATAACCGTGTCGGCATGATTATTTTTATTGGTCTAGCTGGGGACTATCTGTTCAACTCTTGATCTAGAGTTAAACCCTGCTGTGATTAGGCCTTTTGCCAAATCCTTTTAGCAAAGTCGATTTCTGCCAAAGCACCTTATCTACGTCGATTTCTGCCAAAGCACTTTATCTACGTCGATTTCTGCCAAATCAACAGCCGGTTGTTGGCGGGCATAGCATGGTCGTCGAGCAATATTAGATCGCCGTCTAGGGCCAGCTGATTGATCTCGTGAAAGTCTCTAATTCCCCGGTGCGCAAATCCCTCACGCAATCTTAGATCAAATATGCGGTTGCTCTCCGAGCTGTGCTCCCCGGCATATTTCATTGGCCCATAGAGGCAAAAAATGCCATTAGCTGAAAGGTTGGAGGAGACCAGCTGGAACATTGCCTGAACGTCCTGCCAGGCCATAATATGAGCAGTATTGGCTGTGTAGACGGCATCAATTGTACCATCTGGCCAGCCTGTTTCGGCGACATTCAATTCTATAGGCGCACGTAAATTGGTACTTGGATAGGCCTCGAGCCAGCGTAAAATACCCGCATGATTTTCACTCAGGTCGCTGGTCTGCCAGATCAGGTGTGGCAACTGTGGCGCGAACCAAGCTGCGTGTTGCCCGGTGCCAGAGCCAATCTCCAAGAGATGGGTTTTGTCCTGCAGCAGCGGTGCCAGCAGCGCAAAAATAGGCGCCTTATTGTTCTCACAGGCCTGAGAAAACGGTTTGTCCCTAAAAGTCACTGCTACTCCTGATGCGCTTTCTGCTGTTGTTATTAGACTAGTGTATAAAACTGTCTGGAACATTAACCGCGCAAAAATACTGGTGCGTCCGCTTCGCTAAGGGCTGCATTGTATACATAGCCGTCGCTGTCGAACTGATTGATCTGTTCGATCTGAGTAATGCGCTTTTGAATAATATAGCGACTCATTAGGCCGCGGGCCTTTTTCGCATAGAAACTAATAATTTTGTACTTATCATCTTTCTTGTCCATAAATACCGGCGTCACTATGCGCGCACTGATGTCCTTCTTGCGCACCGACTTAAAGTACTCGTTAGAAGCCAGATTCACCAGCACAGACGATTCTGCTCGATTGAGTTCGGCAGTGATAACATCGCCCCAGAACTGATACAAATCTTTGCCCCGAGGATTGGCAAATTTAGTGCCCATTTCCAGTCGGTAAGCCTGCATTAGGTCGAGGGGGCGCAGCACACCATAGAGCCCGGAGAGAATGCGCAGGTGATCTTGGGCCCAGTGCAAATCTTCAGCGCTCATACTCTCAGCATCCAAGCCCTGATAGACATCACCTTTAAAGGCCAATACAGCAGCTCGGGCATTATTGGCATCGAACGGTGTCTGCCACTCCTGAAAGCGCGCATAATTGAGTGCCCCCAGTTTGTCGCTCAGGTGCATCAAGCTGGAGACGTCTTGGGGAGCGAGTGTTTTTAAGCCCAGCGCAAGCTCTTCAGCATGATCTAGCAGTGCCGGTTGCGAGAGCAAAGGTGCTTCAATAGAGCTTGAATAGTCGAGTTTTTTCGCTGGAGAAATAACAACTAACATAAGTAAGATGCGCCGTTTAGTGGAAACTATTGAGAAAAAGTGCTGTTATTATATCAACTTGCGTGGAGTGCGCGAGGCTCTATTTTTAGCGCTATTCTAAGTTCATGGACAGACATACAAAATGCAATCTCAAGGGAGATAGGGAATGAAAGGTTGGTTAAAAGTAGCGCTTATGACTACGGCAGTTTTGGCCATTGGCGGATGTTCAGTTAATCCAGTAACCGGCAAGAGCCAGCTATCGATTATTTCGCCGCAGCAGGAAATTGCCATCGGCGAGAAAAACTACAGTCCTTCGCGGCAGTCACAGGGTGGTGATTACTATCTTGATCCTGCGCTGCAAACCTATATCAGTGGCGTCGGCAAGAAGCTCGCTGCGGTCAGTGACCGCCCCAACTTACCCTATGAATTTGTTGTGCTCAATAACAGAGTGCCCAATGCCTGGGCCCTACCCGGTGGAAAAATCGCTATAAACACTGGCCTGCTGGTGTTGCTAGACGATGAGGCACAGCTCGCCGCTGTATTAGGCCATGAGATTGTTCATGCCGCTGCCCGTCACGGTGCCACACAAATGACCAGTGGAGCTCTAGCCAATATAGGTATGGTCGCCATCGGTGCAGCGATTCAGGGCCAGCCTGGGGAGCAGCTCTATGGCATGGCGTCGCAAATGGGCGCCGCAGCCTGGATGGCCAAATATGGCCGCGACGATGAGCTGGAGTCTGACTACTACGGCATGGCTTATATGGCCAAAGCTGGGTATGAGGTCCGGGGTGCAGTTGAGCTACAGGAAACCTTTGTGGAGCTGAGTAAATCCCGCCAGACAGATTTCCTCAGCGGTCTCTTCGCCAGTCACCCGCCCTCTGTGCAGCGCGTGGAAGCGAATAAGTTACGCGTTGCCGACTTTACTCCCGGCAAGCGCTATCGACAGCGGTATCAGACGGCGATCGCTCAGCTGATCAAAGATGCGCCAGCTTATGCTGCAGAAAAACGCGCGATCAAGGCTCTGGCCGACAACCAACCCAATCTGGCGATTAAACATCTTGATAGCGCGGTTGCCCTGCAACCGGCAGAGGCGCAGTTCTGGCTATTACGCGGTCAGGCTTGGACTATGTTGGACAATCACAGTAATGCAGAAAAATCCTACAGCACCGCAATCGGCAAAAATAACCAAATCTATAGCCCCTATCTGGCCCGTGGCATTTTGCGTTATGAGCAGGGAGATAAAAGCGCCGCCAAAGTGGATTTAACGCAGAGCTATAAATTGTTGCCCACGGCCAAAGCTAGCTACTACCTCGGTGAGCTGGCTCTAGATAACAAAGAGTACCAGCAGGCCAATGGCTATTTTCAGCAGGCCGCTCAAGATCGAGGTGAGCTCGGCAACCAGAGCCGAGAAAAAATTCAGCAGGTGAATTTACAGCTCCGCCCCCAGAGCTTTTTAGCCTTTAGTCAGGCAGTGAGTAACAAGGGCGCGCTCTTGGTCAGCGTCGTCAATACCAGTCCACGAGCTATGCGTAGTATTATTTTGCAGATATCGGGCCCGGCGGATCAGAGCGGTTATGCGTCAGCCAAGACAATTAATATCACCAAAGATCTTCAGCCGGGGCAGCAAGTGACGATTAACACTGGGCTGAGTTATTTTTTGCCCAACCAGCAAGCGGTGGGTTATCGTATCGTGGCACAGAGTGCAAAGCTGATAGACTAACGGCCATCAAAAGCCCCAGAGGATTTGCTGATTATGCAGGAGAAAAAGACCAAGCCACCCTGCGCGGTGTGCAAATTAGTGCGCATCTATCTGTTAGTTGCAGTGCCGATAATTTTGATAATGTGGATCAGGCCGGAAGTCAGTCGCCTCAAGGGATATGATCTAACTAATATATTTTCTACGCTAATTGGCGTGATGCTGGTCTGCACCATTCTGTGGAAGGCCTACCATGAATTTTGGAAACCGAAGATCGATGCCGCCAGAAAAAATAAAAAATGATTGTTGGGGGTGTCGGCACTTCCACATAACCCATCAACCGAAAATGCCCTATGGCTGCCAAGCCATGGGTTTTAAGTCAAAAATGTTGCCCTGCTTAGCGGTCGTTCAAATAGATGGGGCCACCTGTCTAAGCTTTCAGCCCAAGCCAGTAGTTAACAAATAAACCTGTTGGCCTTATTTCCTTCTAATCCTCTCGCACCAACATAAACGGCTGGGCGACATTGCGCGCTTGTCGGCATGACAGGCGACCGCTATAGGTGTTTACCGCACAGCGAAAAATATCCTGATGCAGTCCCTGGCTTGAAGTCCAGTGATTCTCTACGGCAATATCCGGAAATACATTGTGATTAATAGCTGGCGCTACACAGGCTTCTTCAGTGACAGACTGCATTTCAGTATCCGTGGGAAGGCGCCAAACAACACCGGATTTCTCTGAGAATTCCGTTGCGTAGTCCATCGCCTCCTGCCAGTTGAGATAGAGAATGTCGCCTTTACAGCGGAAGTTTGAATAGCGCTGTCCAGCAGAACAGCGGTACCAAGTAACACCGCTTACACTGTCCTTAGCAAAGCCCTCCTTATTGACAATAAAGCGGCCTTTATCGCCTCGGGGAATACTCTCGCCACAGGTCTCTTCGCTGCGATAATCGCCACAACTGCTAAGGACTGACAGCATAATCAGAGCTGATAGCAGCGACCAACCTCTAGGGCCAAACCTGCTTGCTGATGTCGAAATCACCATTTAGTCTCCATATATAGGGTAATGAGTTAGCATTTCCGTCCTAACTCTTCTTTGTTATCCATACTGATTTTTGGTTTCAATAGCAATTACCCTGCTATATCAGCATATACTACTATGTCTAGCCGTCACAATTTGAACGATCTCCCGACTACTCTTCTAATCGGCAGATCGAGAAATAATTCCAGTTAAGAAAAATCACGGTCTCTGGTGGCTATCAGTACTCAATATTTTTTTACAGCTGTCGATATAAAGAGATAGATCAGGAATAAATTGGTTCTTAGATAAGAAGTAATTATTCTGCAAAGCAACATCAAATATGAATCCAGCCTGATCAATAGATCAGGCGATTAAAATTTTTTGAAATTGGTAAGGAATGTTCATGGATCTCGCAACGATTATTGGCCTACTCGGCGCCTTCGGTTTGATTTTTATGGCTATCGACGACATGGCTGCTTTTATTGATACGCCATCGATGCTAATTGTGGTTGGTGGTTCGATCATGGTTGTTATGTTTCGCTCTTCTCTGGGAGAGTTTCTCGGTGCAATAGCCGTCATGGGCAAGACCTTCAAAAACAAAATCGATGAGCCCGGCGCATTGATCGAGCAAATTGTTGAGCTTGCAACTATCGCGCGGAAAGACGGCATGATTGCCCTTGAAGGCCAGGAAATCGACAATCCATTTATGTCAAAAGCGGTTTCGATGTTGGTTGATGGCACCGACCCGGTAATTATCAAAAGCTCACTCGACCGAGAGTTGATCAGCACCAAGCAGCGTCATGCTCGAGGGGCGAAAATCTTCTCGGCCTGGGGAGAAATTGCTCCGGCTATGGGTATGATTGGCACCCTCATTGGTCTAGTGCAGATGTTGGGTAATATGGGCGATCCAAAATCCATCGGACCAGCTATGGCCGTCGCCTTGTTAACCACTATGTACGGCGCCATTCTGGCCAACGTAATCTGTTTACCGATCGCCATGAAGCTGGAAAACCAGGCCGATCTAGAGGCCGCCAACAACGAACTGATTATCGAAGGCATACTGTTTATTCAGGACGGCGGTAACCCCCGCGTACTGAGTGACTTCCTGGGCTCCTTCCTAGGCCCCAAGGAACGCGCTAAATTAGCGGCGGCCTAAGAATCCCATGGCAGACGATCAAGAGCTAGATCAGGTCCCCGAGGCGGCCGATGGCGCTCAAGAGTCAGGCGCACCGCCGCCGGAGGAGTGCCCGCCCTGTAAGGGTGGCGCCCCCGCATGGATGGCGACGTTCGCCGATATGGCGACCTTACTCATGGCTTTCTTTGTTCTGTTACTCTCATTCGCTGAAGTCAACGTGCCGAAATTCAAACAGGTGGCTGGTTCCATTGCCTCCGCTTTTGGTGTCGCACGGATAGTGCCAAAAATTTCTATTCCCGCAGCGACTAGTTTGGTGACACAGGAGTACACACCATCTCTTGCAGAGGCAACGGTGATTGATCAAAAGCGCCAGCGCTCAGAAGATATTACAGAGAAATTTGTGGTCAAAAAAACCGCCACTGAGGATGCTGATTTTAAAACCCAACAAGAATTCCGCAGTGTCACCGAAGCGCTTGCCGAGCAAATAGAGCAGGGCCAAGTAAAGGTTTCTATCGAAGACAATAAAGTTGTGGTCGAGCTCCGCGCCGACAGTGCCAGTGGCGGCCAGGACAAAGACAATGAGGCTCCAGGGGGTGGTGGTCCGATCAGTCAATCGACTATCGAGGTCGCATCCAAAGTGATTGAGCTGCAGTCAATGATTTCCACCGAAATCGAAGTGCGCAAGCAGCAGCTCGCATCTGGAGAGCAGAGCGGAGGCTTGGAATCGGATAGCGATAGCAGTCAGTCATCTGGTGGCAGTGCCGATCAGCGCAGGCAGGATATTGATGATAAGTATCAGCAGATACGTCTTTCTCTCGCCGCCGATATTAACAACGGCCTCGCCGAAGTTGAGCGCGATGGCGACAAAATCATTGTGCGTCTCGCCAGCCAGGGCTCCTTTGTCTCAGGAAGCTCGAATCTGCAGCCTGGTTTTACTGGGCTGCTAACGCGGGTCGGCAACTCTCTCTCAGTGACCAGCGGCAAGGTTCGCGTCGAAGGCCATACTGACAATATTCCGGTGGCCTTCAGCGAGCGCTTTAATTCCAATTGGGATCTATCGGCGGCACGATCGGCGTCAGTAGCAGACTTTTTTGCCGACAATTCAGAGCTCGATCAGAGCGCCATAACCATTGCCGGTTTTGCCGATACAAGGCCCATTGAATCCAATAACACTGCGGCGGGACGTGCTCGCAACCGTCGTATTGAGGTGATTGTCGATGGCTCCTAATCAATGTGGTCACTTCCTTTCATTCAATCTGTCACCCTACCTAATGATTCTGGGAGGCTGTTGATATGGCTGATGATCTAGAAGAGATTAAGCCAGATGAGGGCGCACCCGAAGCCGCTCCGGCACCTGAAGCAGCACCGGTTGACATTGAAGCCAGTCTACCGAAACCGCCATCGCTGCCAGAGGAGCCTGAGGAAGAGGAGGATTGTCCACCCTGTAAAAGCGGCGCGCCGGCCTGGATGGCAACTTTTGCCGATATGGCTACGCTGCTGATGGCATTCTTTGTCTTGATTCTCTCCTTTGCCCATATGAATGTGCCCAAGTACAAAGAAGTCAGTGGTTCCATGAACCAAAAATTTGGAGTGCAAAAAATTGTCCCGGTTGTCGAGCAGCCCACCGCAGAAAATGTTATTGCCAAGCAGTACAAGACAGCCAAGGTCGACCCAACCCTGCTCGATGTGATTCAAGAACAGACAACAGCCGAGCCTCAGCCCGAGGACGTAGAGCTCAAAGATAAGCTGAAAAAGAGTAAATCTGCTACCAATTCCGATGCGGAAGTACTGAAAAAATCACTGGCCAAAGAAATTGCCGAGGGCAAAGTTAAAGTCACCATCAAAGATAAGAAGCTTGTAGTTGAAGTGGTTTCTGAAGCACAAAGCGGCAATCAGGGTGAAGACCGCAAGTCTAAGTCTGGCGCCAAACTTATGCAGAGTGACTTAGAGGTCTATGCCAAAGTGGCCTCGGCCCAGGCTCAGGTAGCCTCTCAGATTCAGGTAGTCGATGCCTCGCCGGAATCGCTCGATGGTGATCTCAGCGGTCGCGGCAGTGAAGCTGGTGAACAGGCGATTGCCGATCAGTATGAGAAAATTCGCGCACGGCTGTCTAATGAAATTGCCAAGGGCTTGGCCGAAGTCGACCGCGATGGCGACAAAATTATTGTTCGCCTTGCCGAGCGCGGTTCCTTCCGCAGCGGTTATGCGGATCTGCAGCCATCGTTTAAAACGCTACTGGATAAAGTGGGTGAATCCATAACTGATGGCTCTGGCCTGATTACTATTGAAGGACATACCGATAATATCCCCATGGCCTTCAGTGAGCGTTTTCGCTCCAATTGGGATCTCTCTGCGGCGCGTTCAGCTGCTGTGGCAGACTACCTGCTAAATAGTTCAGAGATTGACGATGGTCGTGTCTCGGTAACCGGATTGGCCGACACCAAGCCCCTAGTGCCCAATGACTCTCCAGAGGGTCGTTCGAAAAACCGCCGTATAGAAGTCATTATCGACGGTAGCTGAAGTCTCTGGTTTATGGATAAAAGCGTTGAGTTCACGGTAAACAGGCAACAGTTAATGGTCGCGTTTTTCTTCGATCAGAGCAAAGATAGCGCGGGCATGTTCTTCGGTAATTTTAAATTTCTCTCGCAACTCCTCAATGTGACACTGCTCATCATCAGTCACCACACCATCGCTCAACGCTGACGTGATTTCAGCTTCAAAGATAGCTTCTCTACGGGCCATTTGATTGGAAAATGCCGAGGCGACAATACCAGTTAGCAGCGCCACAGTGCAGACACCCAACAGGGCGGTAAAGGCGCCAATAGTCTGCCCCAGTGGCGTGATTGGATAGACGTCACCATAGCCAACAGTTGTCAGTGTGATCAGCGCCCACCACATGGTCTGCGGAATCGAGGCAAATTTTTCCGGCTGAGCATCGTACTCGGCGAGATACATCAGAGAGCTGGATAAAAACAGCGCAATACCCATGAGATAGAGTGCGGCAAAAAATGAACGGCGCTCCTCATAGATAGCTGAAAATAAATCTTCCAGAGCGGAAGAATAATGTGAAATTTTCAGCAGCCGCACCAAGCGTAATACTCGCAGCCAACGCAGATCCACACCTCCCATGATTAACGGCAGTACGCTGGGGAGAATTGCGAGTAGATCAATAATGCCGGTAAAGCTAAAGATATAATTAAACCGCCTCCCACTTGCAGTGCTGGCACGATTATCATTATCTGCGGCGACGGACCAAATACGCAGGCTGTATTCGATTAAAAATATACTGACCGAAATAGTTTCAAAAATAAATAAGGCAGTTCGATAGCGGCTATTAAAACTCTCAACAGACTCCAGGCACACTGCAACTAAGTTGAGCACAATCAGGATCGACAGGAACATATCACAGCCGCGACTGACTTTGTCACCGTCGCTGCTCTTGTTGAGGATGTCCATCATTCTCTGTTGGCTGAAGATCATTTCTAGGTACCGTTTCTATGTTCCGCGCATTACACGCTTTCCCGGCAGAGTAATTCTGCCCCTAGACAAGTAATTAATTTTTGTGAAAACGTTTATGCCACGGGGGCAAGAGTTCTGTCAAGCGTCAAGAGACCGTTGCGTGAGGGAGTGTTTTGCAAACTGGAATTAGATAAGGAGGAGGAAAAAACGGAAACTTAGGGATAAAAAAGGCGGCACCGAAAATTTCGTTACCACCTTTCTGGTTATGCAAAACGCGACAATCTGTATTTATGATGCTCTGGCAACAGGCTCCTGCTTAAGTAGCGACGGCAATAACTTCCACGCACCGCGAATTTCATTAGCCAGACCCCTCACTTCTCGAATTGCATTGATGTCATTGTGCGCGTTAGCAAAGGCCATACGGCGTCCCATATATTCATAGAGTTCGCTGAGATTGCGCGCTAAGTCGGCACCCCTTTCAAAGTCTAGAGAGTCCTGGAGACCATAAATAATGCCCGTAGCACGATTTATCGAATTAGTCTTTTCGGGGATATTTTTACGCTCAATTTCACCCTCAGCACAAGACAGTGCATCGATTAAACCATCGAACAACATTTGAATCAGTTGAATGCCATCGGCATAGTCAACCGCTGAACTGACCTGGGTATTTTGATACGCGTTAACAGCTCTTCTATTGCTCGCCATGCTAATAACTCCTAGACACTATTTTCTCAAAGATATTATTAGAATCGGAATCTACGCCAGTTTCTTTAGTCAAAAAAATTTTTAAATTGATTTTTATACTGAGCTAATCAGGAGCCTGCTATGGACAGTCGCTATAACCGCTTTCAATACAGTTAACAGCCCGCATCTCTGCTTCTATAATCTCTTCGTCCTCAAGCTTGAGTTTAGCTATGTAGGCTATATCAACGGTTCCTGCCTGGCCATTGAGTCGCGCTACCTCACTCCAAACTAATGCTTCAAATGACTTTGGCTCCTCGACTTCACCAGCCTGCAACATAAAGGCATACATAAACTGTGCATTGCCATAGGCTTTTATAGCGGCCTTCCTAAACCAGTATTGCGCCAGCTCATAATTTAGTTCAACACCTTTGCCCTCATGGTAGGCAAGACCGAGCATATACTCAGAGTCCACTAATTCTTGCAACGCCGAACGCTTAAACCACTTCGCTGCGGTACGCTGATTCTCAGCTACCCCGTAGCCATGATAGTAGAGCATACCCATATTATGCTGCGCTTCTGCGAGCCCCTGATCAGCTGCCTTTCGATACCATTCCATCGCCGTTGAGTAATTTTGTGAAACACCGTGACCCTGTTCATAGAGATGGCCAACATTGTTTTGCGCCTCAGCCGCACCCTCGAGGGCCAGTCCAAGCCAGGCTCGCATAGCCGTCGCGTAATGTGCTCGATCAAGTGCGCTAAGCCCAGCTTCAAAAGGGCCTGCCTGAGCAGAGCCGCTGATCAGTGCAAAAAATAAAATGCCAAGTTGTAGCTGCTTCATAGTGATCCTATTGATACATCAGTTTTGCTTAAGGGTTTTGCTAACTGGCTCTACTAGAGAACTTTACTAAAGAGCTCTGCTAAAGAGCTCTACTCAAGAGCTTTACTAGAAAGCTCATTTAAAGGTTCAAGTTCGCTCGAGACCGCGAGCTTGATTCTGCACATCGATAACTGCTTGAAACAGTTCACCCTCAGCCAAGCTACCATGAAGCTCGCCAGTTTCTGCATTGACAACCGGCAAACTTTCACCGACAAACTGGCTGACTGTAATCATCGCCTCGGCAAGACTGTTGTGAGAATACAAGGTTAACGGCCGAGTATCGACGAAATCGTTGATATTATTATCGGCAGCTTCTATCACTTCATAAATAGAAATTTTGCCGAGGAACTGACCGTCACTCTTTATAATATATGCTTCGGTGTGGCCGCGTTTGCGCATTTCTTCGCGCAGCTCAGAGCCTGTAACTGAAGGCTCAGCGCGCACATAGCCCTGACTGACAAAGGGCCCCACAACCTGTTGATTTAGAGCGATTGCCTCGCGACCTTTCAGTAAGTCGATTCCGCGATCGAGCAGCTGCCGATCAAAAAACGAATTTCCAAATAGGCGGTTAGTCAGCAGGTTACAGACCATTACTGCGATCATCGCCGCCACCGCATATTCATAGGATTGGGTCAGCTCAAGAATGATCAGTACCGCAGAAACCGGCGCACCGATCACTGCCGAACTCACTGCAGCCATTCCGGCAACGCTAATGATACTGGCGATATCGGCAAAGCCAAACAGAATTAATAGCTCCCCAGCTACAGCGCCTGCAGCGACACCGATAAATAGCGAAGGAGAGAAAACGCCACCGAATAATCCGAAACCAATACACAGCGCCGTCATCAGCAGTTTAGCCACCAGCACCGTGAGCAACAGTGACAGAGCGAACTCACCGGCGATCATCTCATTGATACTGGAAATACCGAGTCCGAGAATCTGTGGAATCCACACCCCGACTAAACCGCAAATGGTCGCCGCGATAAACGGCAACAGTAATGGCGAGGTATCCATCTTGGCCGCAGTTTGCGCCGAGTAGCGCAGTGCCGCCATAAAGCAGATTGCCACCAGGGCAAAAGCTGGCGCCAGCATCACCAAAACAGGCACTACCTCTGCCAATGGCGGCAGTACAGCGCTAATTTCAAAGGTCGTGGTTTGGGGAAACCACTGATTTCCCAGGGCACTGGCCGATACTGAAGCAACAGTTATGGGAGCAATAGCTCTTACCGAGAAGTGTCTAAGGACTGCCTCGTGGGCAAAAATAACGCCAGCTATGGGCGCGTTAAAACCTGCAGAAATAGCTGCGGCAACACCGCAGCCAAGATAGATTTCATGGGAGAGACGGCTGGAAATAAAACGCTTAACCCAGATACCCATGGTCGCGCCAAAGTGCACAATAGGGCCGTACTGACCCACCGATGCGCCGCCGCTGGCCGAGGCAAAAGCAGCCAGAGTCGAGGCCATGCCAGTTTTAATATCTAAGGGTTCATTGACCTGATGAGCTGCATACATAGAGTCGGCGGGACCAGCCCAGCGGCTAATGCCGAGGCTGGTTTTTAAAAATACCACCACCGCTGCTGCGGCCCACAAAAACACTAGGCTAGAAAACGAGACTGTATCTCCGCCAATCGACAGAGATAATATGTTGCTGGCTTCGCGCTGTTGCCCAAACCACTGCACGCCTATGACAAACAGATTAGAGACCACTGCTAGAACAGCGCCAATCAGACCGCCAACCAAAATTATGATAGCCACTTCAACTAAAGCATCGCGCACTTTATTCATGAACCTGGTACTCCCTAGAAAACCTTTTAACCTGCATTTGATCCACAGCTTATCCAGTAGTATCGGTTCGGTCAAAGATTCAATCTGTGGTCTCAAATTAAACTGATAATTAAATCTGCAAGCCTAGGGTGTATCTTCGAATAGATGATTTTAACTCTCCATATGTAGATTATTCCGTTACAATGAAATTTCGTTAGAGAAAAATTATCCCTCAAAGCCGCTGCTCGGCTTTGAACTGGAATTGTTATAGACTTCCATTTAAGGGTATTAGCCATTGGGCCATATACGGTTAAATAGCTGCCCACGTTATTGATTGCACTCACACGAGACGTTATTTTTGACCAGTCCGCAAAAAATTATCGGCCAGAGCGAAGCCATCCAAGAGTTGCGCACACTCATTGAGATGGTTGGCCCCACTGAGTCTACTGTGCTGATCTTAGGTGATAGTGGCACCGGTAAAGAGCTGGTCGCCCGCGCATTACATCAATCCTCCAGTCGCGCCAACGGTCCTTTTATTCCAGTTAACTGTGGCGCAATTCCGCGCGATCTACTTGAAAGTGAATTATTCGGTCATCGTAAAGGTGCGTTTACAGGCGCTATATCGGACCGCAAAGGACGCTTTGAGTTGGCGCACAATGGCACCTTATTTCTCGATGAGATTGGTGATATGCCGATTGACCTTCAGGTTAAACTGTTGCGTGTTTTGCAAGAGCGGCAGGTTGACTCGGTTGGGTCTCTGTCGGCGACGCCGATAGATGTGCGAGTGTTAGCTGCAACCCATAAAAATATTAGCAGCCTAATAGCAAAATCACTGTTCCGTGAAGACCTCTACTACCGCCTTAATGTGTTGCCTATTGAGATTAAAGCCCTCAGTGAGCGCACTGATGATGTGCCAGTGCTGTTTGAGCACTTTGCCAAACAGCACGCGATTGATGGTCGCAAAGCCATCAGTTTGAATCCTGCCTCTATGCAGTTATTTTTAGAGTACAGCTGGCCTGGCAATGTTAGAGAGCTAGCCAATCTTGTGGACCGCTACTCCTCTCTCTATCCAGGTCAGGAAGTTGATTTGCAAAGGGTTATTCCGAGTATGGTACCGCCAGGAATGCGAGCGTTGCCCGCCTGGCCGCAAGAGGGCACTGAGCGTATATTGATGTCGAGCCTTGCCGCTGATGCAACCCCCAGCCAAAAAACGGTAACGCCTGAGCCAGACAGTGCTGATATTCTTAGTGCGATCAGCGGCGCTTCAGAGGCAGACCGCTTAGCCCAGATTAATGATGCGCAGCTCGACCAGGAAGTGAAGCAGACCATTTTGCTGGCGCAGGGTGGAGACGCTTTCCCCGAGGAAGGCTTTCATCTAAAACAGCATCTGCTTGATATAGAGCGCAACCTTATTCGTCTAGCCTTAAAGAATGCTTCGGGTAATGTGTCGAAAACTGCGCGCATGCTTAACCTTCAGCGCACAACCCTGATTGAAAAAATCAATAAACACGGTCTTGCTGGTAGCTCCTAGGTCACACTTGGCGGCTTAGTTTAGCTTGCAGGCATCGTTGGTTTTTTTGCTTGTCATCCTCATTGATACCTCAAAGCAAACCTGTTTTAAATAAACCTCCTCTAGTTAAACCCTTTGCGAGCAAAAAGCTTTCCAGTCAACTGTCATCTAATCAATAGCGCGGTTTAATCTATTCCTCAAAAGGCTAAATAGCCTTCTATTTTAGTATGCGTGGCAATTCCTTGCCGCTGTTTTAGCCCTAGCCCTTATAACCGGTGTCAAATTGCCGACTGCTTGCCAGTGGCAAAAAACTGACGGTTTCTTGCCGCTCTTCCCTTAACCTACTGTAATTAAACATAAATATTTTTTGGCACAAAAATTGCTAAATTTACATTAATGGATCTATCCAGATATTTAAAACGGGCCTATTGGGCAAGGGTAAGTAATAGTGACTGAGCACAAAATGATTAATGTTCTTTGGTTCGATTCAAATCGACCCCTATCGCCGACTGAGGTCGTCAATTATGCGGGGCAGGGTTTAGCCATAACTCAGGTTCACGGTGCAGAGCCAGACAACGCCGCGCTGCTTGCCGCGCAATTGCTTGTGGTGACTCTAGATCAATCCACTCAAGAGCTTAAGCAATTACAGGCGCGTCTGGCCGCAGCGAGCAGTGCTGCACCGATTGTTGCGCGAGTTGATCGCAGCAATTTTGAGTTGGGTATCCGCGCCATGCGCGAGGGCGCACTCAGCGTTATTTCATCCGCTCCGTTTGACGCAGCAGAATGGGCCGACGTGCTAGAGCTTGCGCAGTGTCAGCCAGCAAAAAATAATTCCCAGCCGGCTTTTGTCTTCGCTGATCCAGTGAGCCGCAACCTGCTCGCCCTAGCTGAGCGAGTTGCTCAGGTGGATGTAACCGTTCTGGTCACCGGCCCAACCGGCGCCGGCAAAGAAGTCTTGGCCCGCATTCTTCACGATGCATCGGCTCGACATCAGGGGCCTTTTGTGGCTCTAAACTGCGCCGCGATGCCGGAAAACCTTATTGAAGATATGTTGTTCGGCCATGAAAAAGGGTCTTTCACCGGAGCCTCTAAGGTCCAGCCTGGTCTCTTTGAACAGGCCGAGGGCGGCACTTTATTCCTCGATGAAATTGGCGAAATGTCGTTTCACCTGCAGGCCAAGTTACTGCGAATTTTGCAGGAGCGCTCAGTGGTCAGACTCGGAGGTCAAAAAGCCATTGATCTCAATGTCAGAGTTATTGCGGCGACCAATCGCGATCTCAAGGCGGCGATTGCGCAACAGGCCTTTAGAGAAGATCTGTATTTTCGTTTGACCGCCTTTAAATTGACGATTCCCTCACTTAACGAGCGGCCGAAAGACATTCTGCCTCTCGCCGAGTTGTTTCTAAATCAGCAGAGCGGCGCTGCTCAAGCATCGCGCTTAACGCGTGCGGCCCAGCGCAGCCTAGAGGGCTATCGCTGGCCCGGCAATGTGCGTGAATTACAAAATGTTTTGGTCCGTGGCATGGTCTTGGCTAATGGTGCCCCGATTGACGTTCAGCACTTGCTCTTCGATGACATTCAGCTGTCAGATAGCTATGACAGCCGTCCGAGTTCGGTTCAGGGAAATCCCTTTGCTCGGCATTCTCTCCCAACACACTCTCATTCTAGTCCCGCTCAGGCATCTGCTGATAGCCAGCCTGTTTGGTCGACACCCCAAACCAGCTCGGAGAGCTTAAATGGCACCGTCAAGCACAGTGAATGGCAAGCCATTATGAATGCGCTGAATGGCTCAAGAAGCCGCGAGCAAGCAGCAGAGCAGCTGGGAATTAGCCCAAGAACGCTGCGTCACAAATTACAACGACTGCGTGAGCAGGGTATTAATGTTACCCGTGCTTACGCACGTTAGAGGAGTCAGACATGGTCAGTCCAGTTAATGCAGGAAACGTTGAGTCTTTGTTGAGTCAGATTCGAGAGTACCAAGCCCAAGCCGCCCAGGGAGTTAATCTTTCTCCTGGTGAGCGCGTCGATGGTCAGGTAGTTAACCGCAACAGTTTTGCCGATGCAGTGAAAGGCGCGCTGAACGAAGTAAACAGCGCCCAAGGGCTCGCGAAAGCCTCCCGAGCTGCCTATGAGCGAGGGGAAGATATGCCTCTTACTGATGTGGTTATGAATATGCAGAAGTCGTCACTGGCTTTTGAGGCGACCTTGCAGATACGTAATAAAGTACTCAAGGCCTATGAAGACATTATGAATATGCCCGTTTAAAGCACGTTTAAAGAGATATAAGCAATGGCAACCACACCAGTAAATACAACACAGAACATGGCCCCCGCAGTAGGCGGCGCGCCAGGTGCAGTATCTCAGGCGGGTCAGGCTCAGATGCCTGCCGCCCAGGGAGCGGCCAATACTAGCATCAGCCTGTCGAATCTCAGTCAGATTATGCAGCAACCTGCAGTGCGCAAGGCTATGCCGGCGATTATTGCATTCTTGAGCGTGGCGGTGTTTCTTCTTGCCTACTCTTGGATGCAAGACCCGGTTTACAGAACCGTCTATCCGGGACTGTCTGAGTCAGATCGACAGGCGGCTTTTGAAGCGCTCGCTGGCGCTGACTTTAAGGCCCGCATCGACAGCAGTACTGGTGAGTTAAAAGTACCAGACAGTCGCTACCATGAAGCGCGGATCTTCCTTGCCGCAAGAGGCTTGCCCCAAGAGGGTACCACCGGCGGCATTAGTGGCCTCAGCGATGAAGCGTCGATGACCTCGAGTCAGTTTATGGAGCAGGTTCGCTATGTCTCCGCCATGGAGCAGGAACTTGCTCGCAGCATTACCCAAATTAATACCATCCGTTCTGCCCGAGTGCATTTAGCCTCACCAAAGCAGAGCGTTTTTGTACGCAACAGAACGCCGGCGAAAGCCTCGGTTGTGGTGTCGCCCTATCCCGGCAGGCAGGTCTCCCGCTCTCAGGTTGAAGCGATCACCCATATGGTTTCTTCAAGCGTTCCCTATCTGGCTACCGAGGACGTAGTGGTTGTGGATCAGCGCGGCAAACTGCTCACCGACGCCAATAACTTTGCTTCCATGCAGCTTAACTCTGCTCAAATGGAGCACAAGCAGCGCCTAGAAGAGACCTACCGCAATCGTATTGACGCACTATTGATGCCCGTTGTGGGCATGGGTAATGTGCGCGCTGAAGTGGATATTCAGGTCGATTACACTGAAGAAGAGTCCACCTATGAAGAGTATGACGGCAATAATAATGGCCCCAAGGCCCGCTCTGAAGTTCTCTCTTTAGATCAGGATGCGGTAAGTTCTGCCGAGGGTATACCGGGTGCCACCAGCAACACTGTTCCATTGAATGCGACCGCTGTTCTCAACGGTCAGTTAAACGGTAGTGGAGAAGACAGTGGTTTGCGCACCTCCAGCAGCACTACTACCAGAAACTATGAAATGGACCGCACCGTTCGCCACGTTAAACGTCAGGGCGGCAGCGTTGAGCGCATCTCGGTTGCTGTAGTGATTAACGAGCCTGCAGGCGAGGCCAGTGACGAAGCTGGAGACGCGGCGGGTTTCTCTGAGCTGGAGCTGGAGCGATTTTCTGATCTGGTTAAAGGTGTGGTCGGCTTCGACGGCGAGCGCGGCGATGTGGTAACCATTGTCTCAGCAACATTTGAAACCCCGGAACCTTTTCAATCTGACATTGCCTGGTATGAAAATAACCAAGTAATCAGCGGCATTAAAACCCTCGGCGCCGCGATTATGTTCCTCTTTATACTGTTGAGCATAGTGCGGCCGGTGATCAAGGCCTATCTACCTGCAGTGGACGAAAGTCTTGCCGAAGACCTCCCGACAAGCTCCAAAGATGGCGAGCTCAACGACGAAGAGATGCGCTTGATCGAAATGCGCGACGGCGAGTCCCTGGAGGATATTAAAGCCAAACTGAAGCCGAAAAAATCAACTATATCCGCAGAGATGCTGGATACAGCGAACACTTACGATGACAAAGTAGCGCTAGTGCGTCTGCTGGTTGCGGAAGATTCCGGCCGAGTAGCCAACGTCTTAAAGAAAATGATTCGCCCACTTTAGTGTTGCGAGGAGAGTTAAAATGCCAGATCCCCAAGTAAAAGATGCGCCAGCGACGGACGCTATGCCTATGTCCGATGCGCTCCGCGACGAGATGAGCCGCATGACCAGCACGGATCGTTCAGCCGTGATAATGCTTTTGTTGGGCGAGCAGCAGGCGGCGGATATTATTCGCTATCTCAATCCTCGCGAAGTTCAGGCTTTAGGCTCAGCGATGATCGGCGTTGCCGACCTCTCTCAAGAGGCAGTCAATATTGTACTCGACGACTTTGTTGTGACGATTAAGCAGCAGACCAGCCTCGGTCTCGGCACTGGCGACTATGTTGAAAAAGTCTTTAACCGCGCCCTTGGTGAAGATAAAGCAGCGACCGTACTGGGCCGCATCATGCCTGGTCAATCGAGCAAAGGGTTGGAGATTTTGCGGTGGATGGACGCCCGTTCAATTGGCGATATGATTGGCGAAGAGCACCCTCAGGTTGTAGCTATTATTCTCTCGGTGCTGGAATACGACGTTGCTGCGGACGTGCTGAACTTTCTACCAGCAGAAAATCGCGCAGAGATTATGCAGCGTGTTGCCAGTCTTGAAACCGTGCAGCCATCCGCTATGGATGAACTCGAAGGCATTATGAAGCAGCAGTTTAGCTCCAGCTCCTCGGCCAAGTCCTCCAGCTTCGGGGGTGTTAGCACCGCAGCTAAGATTATGAACTTCACCAAAGTGAACTTGGAGACCGCAATTATGAACGGCGTCTCTGGTCTTGATGAAGAGCTAGCCCTGAAGATCCAGGACAGCATGTTTACCTTCGAAAATCTCGGTGGTGTGGATAATCGCGCGATTCAGGTACTGATGCGCAATGTTGAATCTGATCTCTTGATGACCGCCCTTAAAGGTGCAGGCGAAGAAGTTAGAGACAAATTCCTCGACAATATGTCCCAGCGTGCGCGGATTATGTTCCTCGACGATATGGAAGCTAAGGGACCGATCCGCATCACCGATGTGGAAGAAGCCCAAAAGACGATTATGCGTCTGGCACGTGTGCTATCGGATAAAGGCGAACTAGTGCTGGCTGGCCGAGGTGATGACTTTGTCTGATTTAGAGCCCTCAGCCGATATAAAGCCTTCAGCTGATAAAAAGCCCTTAGCCGGTAAGGAGCCCTCAGCCGATAAAGAGCCCTCAGCAGATAAGAAGCCCTTAGCTGATAAAGAGCCCTCAGCCAACACTGATTCATCCGTCAGCTGGCGTCTAAATGAATTGATTCACGCCGGACGCAAAGCCAAGGCTTTTGCCAAGGCAAAATGGTCCCAGCCTGACGCAGCCGACAGCACACTCAGCTCCAACTTTGAGCTGTGGACGCCAAAAGTGCTCGATGACCAGCGCGACGTGGATGTTGCAGTCGTCGCTGAAGAGGCGCCCGATGAGGGTCAGGCCATTGAGCAGATCAGTGCCGAAGAGGCCATCAGCGAGCAGCCCCCTGAAGAGCTAGAGATAGAGTCTCCTGCAGAGTCATTTGACCAGATGGCACTTGATAAGGCTCGAAACCACAGTTTTGATAAGGGCTACAAGCAGGGCATAGACGAAGCCGAGGCTAAATGGGCCGGCGCGCGAGATGAATTTATGGCCTTTACCGAGGCTCTGCGCACCGCTCACACTGAAAAAAATGATTTTTACCAGCCCTTAAAAAAACTTGCTTTGCATCTTGCCGAGCAGTTGGTTCGCGGTGAGCTCAACCAGTCCACAGCCGTTATTGAGCGGCTACTCGAAGAGGCAATCAAAGATATTGAGCAGCAGGGTGAGGGGCCGATAACGGTTAATCTAAATGCCTCAGACCACCAGCAGTTTACTGCCCATCTCAGCGCCGACCTCGATCACCTCAGCCTCCGCATTGATTCGAGTCTGAGCCCGGGCAGTGTCAGAATAACCATGGATGACAGCGCCGTTGAAGATTTAATTGAAACACGATTGTCGGCGCTCAGCGAAAAATTGCTCGGCCTGCCAGAGCATCGTTCAGCGCCCCGATCAGTGGCTAAAGCCTATGCAGCTGAGCGCCCAGACCTAACGGAAACATCAGCCACTATTATCGAAGGCAATGCTGAAGAGCTAAATCTCAGCGACGACACCTTAGAGAGTGACATTCCCGATGCATGATTTTGCGGCGGATATCGACAGCCAGATTGGCCAATTAAAGGCCCCAGAAGCAATTGCCAGCGGCAAGTTGGTTCGGGTGGTTGGTTTAACCCTTGAGGCCAAAGGAATTATTGCACCTCTAGGTGCCCATTGCCGGGTCGAAAATATCGATATGGGCACAGTGGTTGATGCCGAAGTGGTCGGTTTCAACGATGACACGCTCTATCTGATGCCCTTTTCCGAGCCCGTTGGAATAGGTCCTGGCGCCCGAGTCTGGGTCGTCTCGCGACATGCCAAAGCCTCATTGGGCGAAGCCATGTTAGGGCGTGTTATTGACGGACTCGGGCAGCCTCTCGACGAAGGCGGACCAATCGCTTACAGCGAACAGCTCGGGCTGGAGGGGCTGGCGATTAATCCTATGGAAAGAGGACCAATTAACAAAATTCTCGATACCGGCATCAAAGCGATCAACACCTGTTTGACGCTTGGCCAAGGCCAGCGAATTGGTCTGGTGGCCGGATCTGGTGTCGGCAAAAGTGTCTTGCTCGGCATGTTGACCCGCAATACTGAAGCCGACGTCGTAGTGATTGGCCTGATCGGTGAGCGCGGTCGCGAAGTTCAAGAATTTATTCAGCACACTCTCGGCGAAGAGGGGCTGGCTAAATCCGTTGTGGTTGCAGCGCCAGCCAATATCTCGCCAGTACTGCGACTCAAGGCGACCTATTTAACCCATTTAATCGCCGAATACTTTCGCGACCGTGGCAAAAACGTCTTGATGCTCTGCGACAGTCTGACTCGAGTTGCCCATGCCCAACGTGAGATTGGCTTGGCGATTGGCGAGCCACCTACGGCAAAAGGCTATCCGCCCTCAGTGTTTGCCATGTTGCCGCGTCTGATTGAGCGCACCGGTGTCGGTCGCAAAGGCCATGGTTCCATCACTGCCATCTATACGGTTCTCGCCGAAGGCGACGACCGTGCCGACCCAATTGTGGATATAGCACGCGCCTCGCTGGATGGTCAGGTGCTGCTATCAAGGTCCCTGGCTGATGCCGCGCACTATCCGGCAATTGATTTATCCGGTTCGATTTCGAGGGTTATGCCCAATCTGGTTGCCCCCGATGTGTTCAAGGCGGCCAATCGTTTTCGCCGACTGTGGACGCTCTATCAGCAAAATGAAGACCTGATTCAGGTCGGAGCCTATGAAGCGGGTACCAATCCAGATCTAGATGAAGCCATTCGTCTGCGTCTCGGCATGGAGGCAATTTTGCGCCAGGGCAGTGACGAATCTGTTCCTCTAGCGCAGAGTCAGGCCATCGTGATGCAGCTAACATCCCAGGTGAAACAGTGAAAACAGTCTGGACAGCACTGCTCGCAAAAGCAGAGCGAACTCTACGTGATGCGCGACTCCGGCTTGCTGAAATTAACCGCCGCCGTGAAAATTCTCTACTCCAAGAGGAGAAGGTTAGCGCTCTGCTGCTTGACTATAATCAACAGCTGCAAGTTGTGCAGCAGCGCGATCACAACGCCACCGAAGTAAACAATTATCGCCATTTTATTGTTCAACTTCAGGAACTCAAAATTCGTGCAAAACAGGAACAAAATCGCATCGATATCGAACTTCAGCTAGCTCGACAGATATTAGTGAGTGCCGAGCGCGAACGCATGAAAGTCGATCAGCTAGCTACCCGTGCCGAAGAGAAAGAGCGGCGCGAGAGCCACTCTCGGGAGACTCGTAGCCTAGATGCTCAGGCCATACAGCAGCATAATTTCCGGGCCCGGATATCCTAATTGCAGCTTAGCTAAACCTGGCCTTTCGGAGACAAACGCCGCGCCATTAACTGGCACTTGGTGTGCCCCGATGGGCTGACCAAATAGTCCCAATCGCGTCATTGGCATGTGTCTTGCAAATACTCCTAGTAACTAAGATATGGCAAAGGACTTATTGCGCACATGCTCGAATCAAAAAACATTCTGCTGGACATAGGCAGAGCTTCAACACCAGCATCAGCGGGACCTGCAGAGTCTGGTCAGGACACTGCAGAAAAAAATCCGGAGCAGTTTTCAGCACTGCTCGGTGATGCAGCGGCAAGCTTAAAAGCGGCCAAAAGTGGCAATTCAATGCCGCTTTCAGAGGCGCCACAAAAACCAGCCGGCGAGATTGATCCTGCCGCGATGCTCTCGAGCCGCACGCTCAAGGGTGGTATGTCTCTGATTGTCGGTGGTAGCGAGCCCACTGATGCCGGTTTAATCGCCTTCGCTCGCTCTCAGGGCATGGATCCAGCGTCTCTCGGGCTATTGACTAGCGGCACTGATCAACTGGCGAGCAGCGCTGCGCTTGTGCCGGGGGCCCTGATTGATCCGGCGATCTCAGGGAGCGCTAAGTTAAATAACCCCCTCGAAAATACTCAGGCCACAAATGTCCCCGCTCCAGCAGGGCAGCCTCAGCACGCCATCCCGTCAGGTCATAAGCTTGCAGAAAACACTCCACAGGTGGGATTGCCTAAGGACGATACTTTACCTGTCACGGCTAAACCAGAGCTTCAACTGGCGATGCCGAGCGACAAATTTCTAACTGACCAGCAGCGCATGCAGCGAGCTCAGAGCAGCCAGGCCATCAACCCTCAAGTTGACAATACCCCGGCGCCTAAGGCTCCAGCTCTCGATGGCCAAACTGGCAACTCTACAATCCTAATTGACCAGCAGCGCCTGCAGCCAGCTCCGGCAACTCAGCCTGCAGTTAGCCCCGGCCTACCATCGGCAGAGCAAGGGCCAAAGGCTGCAGTTGAGGCAATAGCCCCTATTCAGTCGACTAATCCTCAAGTTGTTAATGCCCAAGTTAGCAATCCTCAGGCTAGCAATCCTCAGGCTAGCCATCTTCAAGCAATCAATCCCCAAGCTATGGCGCAAAACTTGGCCCAGCAAGGGTCCATAACGGCCGCTAAAGTCTCGGTGGCAGCGGCCATAGGTGACTTAAATACCCTTGATATAAAGCCTAAAACCCTACTCGCAAGTGTTAAGCTGGGTGCTACTTCTGCAGCGGTCGAGCCGCGGGCTCAGACGGGGCAGCTAGAAGCGGGCAAGGTGACTATTGAGCCAAAGATGGCCGAGGCGTTTCTAAAGCAACATCGAGACCGCCAGAGCTTGCCAGCGATAAAAATGGAGGCGATTAATCTTGTCGACAATAAGTTGGCAGTCGCTACTGGTTCTCAAACCATTACCACTGGGCCCTTAGTGAGCGCGGCAGTGACGCCAGTGCCATTGTTTGTCGAGGCGCAGGTAGCCAATTCGACAGCGCAGATCGGTTTAAATGCGGGTCTTTCTAGCGAAGCACCGGCAGAGGATGCTATGCAAGACGCGCTGCGCCGACAGGATAGTTATATGCAGCTGTCGCGTCAGTTAACCGATGCGCTGGGCAAGCGCCTTACGGCACAGATTCAGCGTGGGTCGTGGCATGTAGAGATGGATCTGCACCCGAAAAGCCTAGGGCGAATTGAAGTGCAGCTGGAGATGAAAAATGGCGAGCTTGAAGCGCGATTTATCGCCGCTAACGCCACCACTAGAGACCTGATCAACGAGGGAATGCCGCGTTTGCGTGAGGCCTTGCAAGAACATGGCACGGAAACTGCTTCTATGGATTTAGGCTCGGCAAATCAAGGCGCCTCTGACGGAAAGTCGACAGCGTCTGAAGAGCGTTCTGAGGGATCAAATGACAGGCTGTCCGCAGAGATGGATAGCGATAGCCCCGCAGAAGGCCAGAGAATGTCAACTGATGGCCTGGATGTACACGTATAAATACCGCCTCGTGAATGGGCGGATAAGAGGAATAGCGAATGATTGAAGAAAACGTAGAAGAAGAAAAAGCCAAGAGCCCGATTGTAAAAATTATTTTAATCGTTGTCGGGATTCTATTGTTGGTTGCCATAACAGTTGGTGGAACTCTGTTCGCCAGTGGTTTTTTTGACGCCAACGAAGGCTTGGGTGCGGAAGAAGCTATCGCAGCTCTCGAGGCAGAGGCTGCTGCGCAAGCTGAAGCTGAAGCCGCCGCGGCAGCTGGCCCGGATAAGGTTAAGCTGGACTCCCCGGAGTTAACGCGATTTGAACCGTCGTATTTTGTCTTGCCAAAGGTGTTGGTGGCTAATATATCCAACTCCAGAAAGGTCATGCAGGCAACAGTTGCAATCATGACTCACTACGATGAGCGAGTAGTTGATAATGTCGATAAACACGATTTCCCGCTGCGTTTTGCGATGCTCAAGGTCATGCGTAACGTTACTGAAGCAGAGGTTGCCGATAAAGACTTTCAGGACAATCTAGCGGCCGAACTGAAGACCGAAATGAATGCAGTGCTGGAAGGCCTAGAAGATTTCGGCGGCATTGAAGCGGTTTATTTTACTGAGTTCGTTGTTCAGTAAGTGAATGACTAAAAGCCAACGCTTACTTTTCAGACTTTGAGGGCCACAATGGCTGACATGAATAATTTATTATCCCCGGAAGAGCTCGATGCCCTCACCGCTGGACTCCAAGACGGCTCGATAGAGGCCGACACTGGGCTCAACAGTGAGGTTACGGCAATGCGCCATGATCTCACCAATGAAGACTCCTCTCTCGGGGTTAACATTGGCGCCGTTGATATGATTAATGAGCGCTTTATCAGGCAGTTTCGACTGGGCTTACTTGAGGTGCTGCGCACCACGCCAAAAGTGGGTATGGCCGATGTAAAAATAATGAAATTTGGTGAATATTTACGCGACTTGTCCGCACCACTGTCAGTAAATACCATCAGGTTAAATCCACTACGCGGCTATTCCATGGCTGTGATTGAGCCTTCAATTGTATTTGCTGCGCTGGATAATTTCTTTGGTGGATTTGGTCGCGGTTTTGACAAGCTGCCGGCAGGGCGACTTTTCACACCCACAGAAACGAGCATTATTAAAATTATGCTTGATGTACTTTTTGGTTCTCTCAAAGAAGCTTGGGCACCGATTTTGGAGATCAACTGTGAACATGTTAACTCAGAAATAAATCCACAGTTTGCTCAGATTGCAGATGAAAATGATCTGGTTGTAGTCAGTCGTTTTGTCGCGGATCTAGGGCGTGATGTTTCGGGAAATATCGATTTGGTTTACCCCTACAACGCTCTTAAGCCGATTCGTGATTTGCTCCGCAGTCGAGTGCAGACTGGCGATGGCGATGATGTTTCTGATAAAGAGTGGAGTGCCGAACTGCAATCTGCAGCTGTGGATGCGGAATTAGAAGTCACCGTAGAGCTTGGGGAGATCGAAACCACTCTGAGTAAATTTGAGGCCATGAGTGAAGGTGATATTGTCTATTTCAGCAAGGGCGAGTACGCGCGCGTGTATGTCAATTCGATACCGGTCTTCGATGCCGATGTCGGCGCCAATGGTTCCCAGATGGCTGCACGAATTATCAAACCACTGGCACCATTAAAATAAATTGAACCCTAATTTTACGAAATATTGACTAAATATTTCGCTACATATTTGTTACAGGAAAGAGAGAATTAAAATGGCCGAAAAGAATCCAGATGTTTTAGCTGACGATGTATTGTCCACAGACTTAGACGACTTAAAAAATAAAATTAATGCAGATGTTCTGCAAAATATTCCCGTTACCATCTCTGTTGAAGTGGGTCGCACCTCGTTAAAAATTCGCGACCTGATGCGGCTGACACAGGGCAGTGTTGTTGAGCTCGACCGCCTCGCCGGTGAGCCATTGGATCTGTTAGTCAACAATACGTTGGTCGCCCAGGGTGAAGTGGTATTGGTCAACGAGCGCTATGGTGTGCGCTTGACCAGTGTCATACCCACGGCCGATCGCGTTAAGAACCTTTAGAGTTTTGACCCATGGGTGAGATTGGCTGGAATGAATGGTTGTCGATGATGTCATCCTTGGCGGTGGTTTTAGCACTGCTCGCCGCGACCCTATTTGGTCTTAAAAAAATGGGTCTCAGCAGTAGCAAAAACGCCACTAAAAAGCTCCAGGTAGGTGAAGTACACAACTTGGGTCCGCGGCAGAAATTGATTATTGTAACGATTAATAATGAGCAAGTATTACTCGGCGTTACTCCCCAAGCGATCAACCGGCTTGGCAATTGGCCCGAGCAACAAACTACAGATGATCTAGACCAATCGAGTGAAATTGATCAGCTAGAGCCCGAGCTTGAAAGCCCATCGGACAGTCCAGGTAAGTTTCAGCAGTTAATGAAACAGGTTGTCGAGCGCACCACCGAGCGGAACAAAAATTAATATGATGGCCAAAAAAATCCTACTCAGTAAATTCTTTATTGCGGCCCTTGCCCTGGTAGCAGCCGCAGTTGCATTACCCGCCGCTGCCCAGGTGGGCCTCCCCGTAGTCAATATGATCGACGACGGCTCCGGTGGCACCAAATACAGTTTAACATTGCAGCTGTTAGCCCTGATGTCAGTGTTGACGCTGTTGCCGTCGCTGCTATTAATGATGACCTCGTTTGTGCGCATTATTATTGTCTTTTCACTTTTGCGTCAGGCCCTGGGTACGGCTCAAACACCGCCCAATCAGGTGCTGGTGGGTCTGGCATTATTTCTCACGCTATTTATTATGTCGCCGGTATTAACCTCTGTATACGATGACGCCATTACCCCTTATTTTGAAGAGCAGATCAGTTTTGAGACCGCCGTGGCGGCAGCCGAGGCGCCGGTCAGAACCTTTATGCTCAACCAGACGAGAGAGACTGATATAGGCATGTTTTTAGAAATTGCCGATAACACTGAAGTCACTGAGCCTGCTGATGTGCCATTTTTGACTCTGGTGCCAGCCTTTATTACCTCGGAGTTAAAAAGTGCCTTTTCTATTGGCTTTTTAATCTACATCCCATTCGTGATTATTGATTTAGTCGTGGCCAGCGTACTCATGTCCATGGGCATGATGATGCTCTCGCCAATGATGATTTCGATGCCGTTTAAATTAATGCTGTTTGTATTAGTCGATGGTTGGACCCTAATTATGGGGTCATTGACTGCGAGCTTTGCGCTCAGCTAGGAGAGCCCGATGGATCCTGCACTGGTTATTGATTTAGGTCGTGAAGCGCTGTGGGTTGCGGTCATGGTTGCCTCGCCTCTGCTTGGGGTTGCCCTGGGGGTAGGTCTTATAGTGGGTATTTTTCAGGCCGCTACTTCAATCCAAGAAATGACCCTGAGCTTTATTCCCAAACTCGGCATTATGGTGCTTGCGCTGTTAGTCTTTGGCAGCTGGCAAATTGGTGTGATGGTGGATTACTTTCAGCGTATCTATGAGCGGATCCCCGCGCTGTTTACCTGATGGACATACTGGTCGCTGAAGTAGTGCAGCGGTTTTACACGCTGCTCTGGCCAATGATCAGGGTCTCTGCATTTCTGCTCGCCTCACCATTCTTCTCCCTGCGCGCGGTTAATGTGCGTGTCCGTGTATTGTTAGCTGCCCTGTTAACTCTGATGATCTACCCGCTAGTCGATTGGCCAATCATTGATCCCTATTCCGCGGCCGGTCTGCGTGAAATATTCAATCAGATCTTAATTGGCACGGTTATGGGAATGCTGCTGCAAATCGTCAACGCCGCTCTGGTAATAGGTGGCCAAGCGGTGTCCAGTGCCATGGGCCTTGGCATGGCGAATATGATTGATCCCAATATGGGTAACGTACCAGTTATTTCGCAATTTTTTATTATCTGCTCAACCTTAATTTTTATGGGCATAGGCGGTCATGTTTTAGTGATTAGTCTTGTTTTAGAGAGTTTTAAGACTCTGCCAATTGGTCAAATGCTTGCTCCAGATATGCTTATGGCAGTGTTGCTGCAGTGGAGTTCGATGATATTTCTCGGCGGTCTGCTGCTGGCGCTGCCAATTATGGTGAGCCTGCTCTTTGTTAACATTGGCGTAGGCGTTATCACCAGAGCGGCCCCAGCCCTGAATATTTTTGCAGTGGGCTTTCCAGCCATGATAATGGTCGGCATGGTGCTGCTGGCAACGTCCATGACCAGTATTGGCTATCGTATACAGTGGCTGTGGCGGGAATCTTTTAATGTTGTTGGTCAGGCTTTGGGAGTTACCTAATGTCAGATAAAGACAGCAGCGAAGAACGGGAAGAAGAACCCACCGCAAAACGGCTTGAGAAGGGCCGTGAAGACGGTCAAGTGGCGCGCTCCCAGGAACTGGGTGTCGCCGCAATGATGATTGGTGTGGCATTCTTTTTATATCTTTTTGGCAGCTATATTATTGCCGATCTGACGAAGGTATTTGCATCGGGATTTACCTTTGATCGCAAAGCGGTATTTGATACTTCGCTGTTAGTACCGGCCTTCGGTATCCAGGCGGTCAACAGCTTTATAGTGGTGGTGCCAATTTTTGTCCTGGCGGTGATCATTGCAATTGCCTCGGCGGGTGTTATGGGTGGCTATCTTTTTTCGCTTAAGTCGCTTGCGCCCAAAGCCAGCAAAATCAATCCCATGGCAGGCCTAAAACGCATGTTTGGTATGAAGGCGGTAGTTGACCTGAGTAAGGCTCTGAGCAAGTTCGCGCTGATTGCCCTAGTGCTCTATCTAGTGGTCAGTGCCAACTTTCCAATGTTGACCAAGCTGGGCTTTATGGATTTAGAGCCAGCTCTGGCAGAGGCGGGACGCATAATCGCTTTTGGTACGGTGCTTGTGACACTGACTCTAATTGTCGCCGCCGCTATAGATATTCCCTATCAGCTGCATACGTTTAACAAGCAGATGAAAATGACCAAGCAGGAAGTCAAGGATGAGATGAAGGACACCGAGGGTCGCCCTGAGGTGAAAGCACAGATCCGTCGCAAGCAGCGCGAAATTGCCACGGGCATGATGATGTCGGCCATCGCGGACGCCGATGTAGTGATTGTTAACCCAGAACATTTTGCTGTTGCCCTGAGTTATGACCCCTCGAAAAATGGTGCGCCGATCATGGTTGCCAAAGGTGCCGACCTGCTCGCTCAGGCGATTCGTGAGCGGGCTAAAGAGGAGGGAGTACCACTGTTTTCATCTCCAGTTTTGGCGCGATCAATTTTCTATACTACCGAGATTGATCAGTCAGTGCCAGAATCCCTGTACTATGCAGTGGCACAGGTGATAGCCTATATATTCAACTTAAATAGCTTTGAGCGCGGTGCCCAAACGGCGAAAAAACCGAATCCTAAAGTGCCTGATGATATGCGCTATAACGCCGATGGCAGCCTAGAAAAGTAAGTGTTTTTAAAGGTTAATAAAAATAAAAAATTATTTAAGCAAAAAAATATCTAAGTAGAAAAATTATGACAGAGAATAAAAAGGAACCTACTTTTGAACTACAGAGCTGGTTTGATGGCGGTGATATTTTCTTACGACCCAAAGACAAAAAGCGCCTTGCTGAAGCGGTAGACGCAATTGTTGAAAACGATCTTGGCGTCGCTATTATCGGCTCCAATGAGGTTATTCTCGATCACTACTGTCGAATGCTCGTCGCGCGCATGCGCGAAGTTGAGCGCTTTCAGCTGGATGTCTTTCTCCCGGTCAATACCGACAGTTTGCTAACTCGATTTAATAAAATGCTCGCGGAGATCAGTCTCGAACAGGCAGCTAAGCCTCCGGTAGAGGGACAGCCTGTGCGCTTGCTCGTGATCAACGAGGCCCGAGTTGTCAACGAAGATCAGTGGGCTTTGCTGATACGCCTGTTGGCGGATTTCCCTGGCGTCAATGCGCGCCTGGTGTTGGTGATTAACAAGTCTGGCTGGCCCGCCCACGAAAAGCTACTTCACAGTCTCGGGAAAAAAATGCATCGCTGGGTAGTTAATCTCCCGGCGACTGATGAGGCGCGTCTGTTGATGGACGCCGCCGATGACGCTGGCTACCAAGCTGAGACCGATGCTCTGTTAATTGATATTGGCTTGGGTACGCTGGTGGCCAGTCGACAGAAAAGCGATGCTGAACAGCAGGACCAAGATCCAGATTTGCCAGAGCTACCAGAATTGAATATTGACGTGTTACTTGGCAGCCCTGATGTCGATGAGCTTGAAGCGGATAAGGTTGATGAGTTCGAGCCGAAAGGGGGATCTTTTTGGCGCACTACGATGATTGTTTCCATCAGTCTTGCGCTCTCCTCATTGGCTATCCTGTGGCTCTATGAAGGTCAGTTATCTGATCAACCGCCTTCTCAAGATATTAATGCCGCTGAGTCTAGCGATCCATCCAAAAGCTATCCGTCCAAAAGCGATCCATCCAAAAGCTATAAGGTTGAGTCAATTGCAGTTCCCACAGCAATGGAACTTGAAACCAAACGGCTAAAGGCAAAAGAGGATTTGGCGCTGCCCAGCGAGACGCAGACACCGGTCAGTGCAGAGCTGTTTGTTGCATTGCCGTTAACTAGAGAGCCAGTTACTGAAGAGATACCCGCCGATGAATCCTCTGCTGTCCAAGCCGTGCCTGAAGAGGTTGTCGACGAACAGCCTGTCATCGACGAGCCGAGCGCGCAAGAACCTGCGCCGCTGAGTGCCGAAGCGCAACCAGTAGCCCCAGAGCCCGAGCCTAAACCCGTGGTGATGACTGCTCTGGAGAGTGCCATAGAGGAGGTGGCTTCGGCGCCGCCTAGTGCTTACTTTGTGCAACATACGGTACTCAGCACTGAGCTTGCTGCTAAGAATTATGTAGCGCGTTATGAGGCATTGAGTAAGGCCTTGATTGTGCCGGTGCGCTTGGGTCAAAGCACATCCTACTCGATTCTCTCTGGGCCCTTTAACTCACGCTCAACAGCGGCCCTATTCACTCAGAATAAAGCCATCCCCAATGATTATTGGATCCGCAATGTGGTGCAACTACAGGCTGTTTTAAGGCGCTAGAGATGACAGATCTTCCAGCTGACGAACTATTTCCCCAAGAGGGTCCAGTGAGACCGGTGACAGTTGAGCCGAAAGAAAACTCGCCGACGCCGTCTCTACCAGAAGTGGCATCAGTTGAAACGGTTGCCTTTAAGGGGTCGGGGAACCGCAGCGAAAATCTGGCTCTCACAGAGGCGTCTGCTGTGCCGACGAAGCCCCCTTTGGAAGCGTCCTTTGCTGCCCGTGTCGCTAAAGTACAGCGTCAAACTGTCGACATTAAAGAGCAGTTAGACAAAATAAAATTTACTGATCAATAAGACATATTGGATCTGTTATGAGCGACAAAAAAGAGCAAGATGCTGTAGCTAGCGAGTCGGATAAAGATGTGGCCACTGATACTCAAACAGTTGAGTCAGCCGGCCTTGAGCTTGAAAGCTCTGAATTGGAAAGCTCTGAGTTGGAAAGCACTGAATTGGAAAGCTCACAGCCAGACAACTCTGAACCCGATAGCTCTAAATCCGCCAGCTCTGTGGTGTCCAGTGCCGCAAAAGAGGATGCTAGTGGCAGTTTAGAACAGCTGCTGCCTAGCGTGCTTGAGATCGCCGAAGCCACCAACAATGCTGCGGATGTCAGTCGACAATCCTCTGCTGCGTTAAAAAAAGGTGTAGCTCAAGTTAAGTCTCAGGCTGATAGTCTAATTTTAGCCAGCGAAAAAAGCGCGCAGCTTGCCTCGCGGATTTTAATCGGCACTGTTGTGGCCTTATTTGTATCCGTATTGCTCTACAGTTTTATCTCTGTGCAACTGGCTAACCGAGTTACTCAGGTAGATTCAATGTTAGTTGCGGTGAGCAAGCGCATTGTCCAAATGAACAGTGCTCTGACAACGTTTGAGCAGCTGCGCGGCTCGATTGAAACGCTGTCGGCTACTCAGGGCCAGTTTAGTAAGCGACAGATGCTGCTGATTGAGGCTGTGTCGCGGGCCGAGGTGTCGGCGCGTTCGATGGCTGCGGAGGTGCCAAGCTTAGCCGCTCAGCAAGTGGGCGAAAAAACCGATCAGATTGTTACCCAGGTTAGTAGTTTGAGCGCCGACCTTGAAGGACAGGCCGGGATCGTATCGGCGTTGACAGAATCTGTCAGTGCACTGGGCAAGCAGATGAAGTCGCTGCAAGGCCAGGTTGGCGACGTCAAGCAGCTGAATGACGATGTCGAGGCTCTTATCACGCTGGAGCGAGAGAACTATCTAGAGGTGTTACAGCGACAAGTTGCTTTAGACGAGGCGCGTCAGAAGGAGGCCATGTCAGAGGAGCCAAAGCCAGAGCCAGCCCCATCAGTGGTCACCTATTCAATTAGAAAGTAGCAGCATTAAACTGGCTTCGCTGTCTTGCCGCTCTACTGTGATTTTGCGGCAGGGCTTAGAGTTGACCGGTTACTTGGGGTGGGTGATCAAGAGCGCTCAATCGGGGAGCTCTTAATCAGGAAGCTCTTAATCGGTGAGCTCTCAATCGGGGAGCTCTGAGAGATTATCAGAATCGTCGGAATCTAAGGGTTCCTCGTCTAGTTCGATAAGGCTTCCTGCACCAGGCAAAGGTGTGGCCGAAGCGAAAAGCCTTTCTGAAAAGGGCTGCTTGATGGTCAAATCGGTTCGCGAAAATAAGGTATCTGCAGCGTCGTCCAGATTAGACTTTAAACGATTGATGGAGATTTCATCGGCATCCACCGACTCATAGCCTGCTTTATAAATAGTGGACACATGCTGTGCTGGAATCCATGAGCCAATGCTGTGGCGCAAAGTGGATATCTCAAGCGGATTACTGGGTGTTTCTGGATTATTACCGCTAGTGGCGTCTCTCTTACCCAGCTTAAACAGTGTCTCAATATGGTTTTTCAAAACGACTTCAAAAACTCGCTTTAAAGCAACCACATCTGCTTCCTCAATTCCTTCCGGAACCGTCCCTGACATTGCATCCCAGAGTTTTTTCCCCGATAGCCCAAGAAAGCCATTGTCGTTTTTTGGCTTGGCTACCTCGACCGGTTCACTGCTGTCTTGAAGCGACATTATTTCTAGGCGCTTAACCCGGTCACCCAGATAGATCATCAAAACGATGAGAATGACGCTGCCAAAAAGAACGGTCAAAAGCAGAAGGCTTGTCATGGCTAATACCTACCTTTTACGGATTAGAGTCTGGCGACTTAGCTGCAGTCTTAGCCGACCCATCTTCTTCAGTATCAGAAAGTGACTCTTCGAGTTCGTCACGGAGGAATTGCACTGCTACAAAAGGTTCTTCGATCCCAATGTCGTAACTCACTTTATCGGCCACTTCTTGAGCCAATTTCAGTGCTTCATTGAGGCTGATAGAAACCGCCTGATAGAGGCTTCCTAGCGCATACATTTCTTTAGCAAATTCTGCTGGGACGAAGGTGTAGACGGTTTCAGTCTTGGTTTGGACAGTTTGAAACGGTTGTGGATCAGGCATTGGAGGTCGCTCTCTGCCATCAGATAGAGCGGCTAAGCACGCTTCTTGAAAAGCCTCTGACTGCTCTGCACCTTCAATAAAAACTTTATCTAAATGGGCCTTGCTACGGCCAGCGATACGAGCCTTAAAAATACGTGCTTCTCGAGTCAAGCCACTCATGCCGGCCGCTTTTATATAAGAAGCCTTGGCATTTTCCATGGCTTTTTTAACGGCTCTTTTTTTAAGTATTGATAACGCCATTTGTACTTACTCGGTAACGTGGTTATGCATTTGCACCCGCAGAGTTTTTACGCAGGCTGATAAAATTTGACTCACTCTCGATTCACTTACATCGAGCACGGCGCCAATCTCTTTTAAGTTCATTTCTTCTACATAATAGAGGGATACGATGGTTCTGTCACGTTCAGGCAGTTCACCGATGGACGCAGCAAGTGCATCCATAAATTGCTCTTCTACAAGTTCCTGTTCAGGATTGCTGCTATTGCCGGTGGGTAAGTCGACAGACTCTGTTGTCTGTGCCTCCAGTGACACGGTCTGAAAACGATGTGCGTGAGTACGCTCCTTTTGGAATGTATCTGCATCTTTGCCCATAAAGTCGGCAAGCTCTGCCTGACTGGGTGCGCGACCTAGTTCGCCAGTTAATGCTGCCCCCGCCTCATTGTGATCACGAATGCTAACAATTGCCGAGCGTGGCAGGTAGGACATTTTACGTACTTGATCGAGAATTGCGCCGCGAATACGATTCTTGGCAAACACTTCGAAATCTACGCCTTTAGAGCTATCAAAGGACTTGTCCGCTTCAATAAGTCCAATCATGCCAACCTGAATAAGCTCATCGAGTTCCATGAAGTTTGGCAGACGGCCTTTAAGATGCAGCGCGACTCGCTTAACCAAGCCAATGTAGTCGACTAGCGAAGCGCTCGGCTGGTCGGCGTTCTGGATCTCCTCATAGATTCTGGCGTCAGACATGGTTACGGAGCCTTGGATGCCAGTTGTGCTGCGACGCGCTCGATAAAGAATTGAATATTTCCATTTAGTGGAACATTCGTCTCTAATTTCATAACTCGCTCCGCCAAGGCACTAAAATCATGTGCGGCTACGGATGTGGGCGAAAAGTCCACTAAGGGTTTTGAGGCTTTCATTGCCTTAGGCAACATTTTGTCAGCATGGATGGAATGTAAGTATCTAATCTGACCATTGAGATAGTTCTGCACTACGGTATTGATGCTCGTGAACAGCCTTTCCCCTTCGCTCTGTGAGTCAACCCCATTCGGCACCAAATGAATTCGATCTAGGTTATAGTCCTGCATCATAACTTTAATCGTGCTGTAGGCATCCGCGATTGAGTAAGGTTCATTCTTAACCACTACAAAGCGGTGCTGACAGGCACTCATAAACGCCATCACGGCATCGGAGAGGCCGGCGGCAACGTCGACAATGAGGTAGTCGAGCTCGTCTTCAAGCTCCGAGAAGGCCTGAATGATACTAGCAGTTTCCCTGTGCCCCAGGGCGGCCATATGTTGGATGCCACTGGCTCCAGGTACCAATTTCACGCCGGAGGGGCCCTCAACAATTATTTCCTTTAGAGCTTTCTCACCAGATAGCACATGGCTAAAGTTAAACGGTGTGCGGATGCCCAGCGCAAGCTGAGCATTTGCTAATCCCAAGTCGGCGTCAAATATCATCACTTTCTTACCAAGCGATGCTAGCTTGACTGCGAGGTTGACGGAGATTGTGGTCTTGCCAACTCCACCTTTTCCGCTAGCAACGCCGATAATTTGTGTGCCAAATTTACTCATAGTTTACTTTAACTCTTTAAAGACTACTTTTATACAAAATATGCGGCTAAATTAGCGCGCTTTATCTGTTTTAACTCGTCACAAAAGCAATCATTTTAGAAGGCTTTAAGCCTCTGTAATCTCAATGGTCAATTATATTTAGTCAGCTTTACCCATTGGCAGAGACGAAAGAGCCTTCTCAGCAAGCTTGAATCCATCTAAGGATATAGCCTGGTCAGAAATGTTGGGGNCTACAGCCGCCACTGAGATCGGTGTGGAATGCTGTAACAATAAGTAAATAATGGCCCAGGGATGCACTTCGCTATCGAAGTGCGAGAGCATTACTGAATCCCAGCGCACACCATCACCTTTGAATTGTCGTTTTGCTGATGCCTCCGACGCATCTGCAGCTAACAGCAAGTGTTTCTGCGCTTGTGGCAGCACCTCGCTGAGAGAATTAATACGAGATTCTATATTTACTCCGGAGGTGTCGATAAGGATTAACTTCCGCGAGCTAAGATCACCTATTAGCTGCAACAGTACTTCAATTGAAGTGGCGCGAAAAGTATCCACGCCAGCTTGGGTGCCAATTAGCTGTGCCTGAGCCCAGGCGCCAATGCGTAAGTCATCAAAGCTGATTAAAGCTACAGTATTTTCTCCATACTGATGGGCCATCTGTTTCGCTAGCCGGCCTGCCATCATCGTTTTTCCCGCGCCGGAGTTGCCTGCAATAATATGCACGCCCTGAAGGTTATTGAGTAAATCTATGTGTTCGATTTCATCGCCTATGGCTGAAGTTAGCTGGGCGATCGCATCGCTCACAGAGTCGCTCTGGTTAATCACTTCGATAACAGATTCGCGCATACCCAGCGGCATGCCGGTTTCGTTAAATGACTCTACCAGTGGACCCATCTCATCGTTAACCGCAAGTCGGCCGCTCCAGGAATCTTTATGCTGAGACAGTTTGAATTCATCGCGCATGGTGTTGAGTTCTTGTTTTACCAGATCAACAATTTCACGGGCTTTTAAATACTCTCTGTCTGCAGCTTCTTTATAGTTTTCACCATTGAGTGCATGGCTTACTCGGTCCAGGGAAATGTCGACTAAGGGATTGACTGGGGGAGGTGTTACAGCCGGCATAGTGTCGCGAAGGGGCTCAAAGTCACAACCGAGAGCAAGATCATTAAGCGCATCTGTGTGAGACATTTCAGGTTCATGCTGCCTCGCTTTGCCTTCAATATGAGCGTCGATTAGCTCGCCAAACTTTGCCGCATTATGTGTTTCGATTGCCACCTCGGGAGTTTTTTTCAGGGCAGCTTTAACCTCTGAAACCAGGTCGAGAGCAACAATAATTTCAGTTTTGCCCTTCACTCTATTATTGGCAACAATCATTGCGTCTTCACCGAAGAGGTTAAATACCTCCTCCATTGCGCTGCGTGTATTGCTGGCCAAGATTCGCTGTAGTTCCATGATTCAATTACCCTGTATTAAGTCTGTTCGTCGACGCTAACTGTAGCTACGACTTTTACTGATTGATCTTCCGGAATCTCGCTGTAGGAGAGAACCGTGAGGTCCGCGAGTCGATGGCGGATTATTTTTGACAGCCAGGGACGAATTCCTGGCGACACTACTAGCACTGCTGGCAATCCTTGATTTTCTACTTCCTGAGTATTTTCGGCGAGAGCCTTAAACAGCCCCTCGGCCAGCTTGGGCTCAATAATCAAACCCTGATTAGCGCTGCTCTGCTGCAAAATGTTATGCAGCATTTGCTCGAGAGAGGGCTCTAGAGTAATGACCGGTAGGCTGTCATTAATTTCTACCAGTCCCTGAACGATCATGCGTCCAAGTCGTGGCCGCACGGCTGCGGTTAATTCATCGGCATCCTGGGTGCGCGCGCTCTCTGTTGAAATCACTTCAATAATGGTGCGCATATCGCGCACTGAAACTGACTCGTCGAGAATGTTTTGCAGCACCTTGGTAATGGTCGCCAGAGGGAGTTTCCCCGGGACCAAATCTTCTACCAACTTCGGTGCCCGAGCTGCGACTTTGTCGAGGAGCTGCTGCGTCTCATCGTGACTGAGTAGCTCTGAGGAGTTACCGCGCAAAAGGGTGTTGAGATGTGTCGCTATGGCGGTCGCCGAGTCGACAACTGTGTATCCGAGCGTTCGGGCATAGTCGCGCTGACTCGGGTCGATCCAGATGGCGTCTAAACCAAAGGCGGGTTCTTTAGTAGCTGTGCCTTCGAGCACTCCGTGAACTTGGCCGGGATTAATCGCCATTTCACGGCCGACTTTGATTTCGCCTTTGCCGCGGACTACGCCGTTCATAACAATGTGGTAGACATCTGGCGCCAGATCTAAGTTGTCGCGAATACGTATCGGCTGAATAAGAAATCCTAATTCCGCAGAAAGTTTTTTACGCACACCTTTAACCCGCGTTAACAGCTGACCGCCGGCATTGGCATTAACCAGAGGAATCAGCCCATAACCTATATCTAGGCCCACAAGGTCAACCTGGTCAACGTCATCCCAGCCCAGCTCTTGTTCATTGGCTTTAGCGGTTTCAGTAGTGGCCGCGTCCAAAATGACGCTCCGCTCCTGCTGGTTTGCGTTCTGTGACAGTATGTAGGCCAACACCGCAGCGCCGCCGCCGAGGCTTAAAAACATAAAGTGGGGCATGCCAGGAACCAGGCCAAGCAGTATCAAAATACCTGCGGCAACAAAAAAGGCCATGGGGTTATTGAGCTGGCTTTTGGCTTGCTCAGACATGGATTCAGAGGTGGTTACCCGGGTCACAATAATGGCTGTTGCCAGAGACAGTAGCAGTGACGGGATCTGTGCAACCAGGCCATCACCAATGGTCAATAGCACATAGATACGGCCGGCTTCAGAGAAGCTCAGGTCATGCTGACCAATACCTATAATCAGGCCGCCAACAATATTAATAATCAAAATCAACAGGCCGGCAATCGCATCACCGCGGACAAATTTGGACGCACCGTCCATAGAACCAAAGAAGTCTGATTCCTGGGAGATCTCTTCGCGACGGAACTTGGCGGTTTCCTGATCAATAACACCGGCATTTAAATCGGCATCAATCGCCATCTGCTTGCCGGGCATGGCGTCGAGGGTAAAGCGGGCTATAACTTCAGATACTCGGCCTGCACCTTTAGTGACAACGATAAAGTTAATGATCATCAAAATTGAAAAGATAATAAAACCGACCAGATAATTGCCGCCGATTACAAACTCACCAAAGGCTTGAATCACCTTACCCGCTGAGTCGGGTCCTTCGTGGCCACTTACTAGCACCAGTCGCGTGGACGCCACATTGAGGCCGAGGCGCAACATGGTGGCGAGCAGCAATATGGAGGGAAAAGATGAAAAGTCGAGAGGCTTCTGGCTATTGATGGCGACCATAATGATCACCAGGCCAATAATAATGTTAAAGGTAAAGAGGAAATCCAACAAAAATGCCGGCAACGGCAGAATCAACATCGAAATAATCAACAGTACCAGCGCTGGAACTCCTAGCGTGGACAGTTCGATTCTCGACATATCCTGTCGTATGTTTGACAGTATTGCAGAAGCCATTTAATAAAACCTATTTAAAATCAGCAAGTTAGATTTTCCTATAGCAGTGGTTTTGCTACCTATATCCAGAGATAGCAATAACTGTGCCAGACTGCCCCGCAGAGTTAAGTGATTTGCTTGGCTGCAGGTTAACTAAGACTATTTAATCTAGCAGTCGGCTAAAGGCTGGTGCACAACTGCCGATGTTTAGTACATGAAAGTTAGCGTAGCCAGGTCTTGAAGACAGGGTCGGCGACCATTAACTCATTTGATCCTAGCGGGATGCACCATGAATAGAGCTATATTTAAACCTTTGAAAATCACCTTTCTAAGTGCTGTTGTTATGCTTTCGGCCAGCTGTGCCATGACGACAGAGGAATACAACGCCGCGGTGGTTGAGACCTTGGTGAATGCGCAGGGCAATATTGTTGCTACCGGTTATGCGGTTATCAGCGTTCAGCCCCACGACAATCCGGCACAGCAGCGGCTGTTGTCGATTAGAGCCTCAAAGCTCGATGCCTATCGTTCGTTGATGGAGCAGGTCTATGGTCAGTATCTTGATGTCAACACTACGGTGGGACAGCTTGTACTCGAGAGCGACACCTTTCGTGCGCGCGTCCAGGGGGTTATCTACGGCGCTTATCTGGTGAGTATTACGCCAGTTGGAGACGACACCTACGAAGTTACCATGTCACTGGACCGCGGCATCGTCAGCGATTTGCGCACCCTATATCTAGAGCAAATGACCAGCCATTCCGGCGCTTAATCTTGACTGGCCCCGGCAGCTGACAATGAAATTACACTGCTTAATAATCCCACACTGGCGCAGACTGTTGCTGTCTGTGCTGGTGCTATGCACTGCTCAGGTCGCTCTAGCATCGGACGCTGATCAGCGACTTGAGGCGCTAAAACAGGCCTTGATCGATCTCAGCATTGACTCTGAAGTAAAGTTAGTCAGCAGCGCTTACCTTGACCATCGGGGTGTTTTGCATGAAGCCTCGATTGTTACTAGCGCGTCTCGGGTGCGAGGCATACGTGTGCTGTCGTACTTGGAAGAGGCTGGCGTAGGTGTGACAGATGTCGAGGCGACAGTGGAGGCCAGCGACTGTCCGGCGGCGCGATCTGGTTTGCAGCGGGAGGTATTGATTAGCATTGCCCAGGGCATCAATGACCCGCGTTTCGGCGACCACTATTTAAGCGAGCTGGGTGATCTTTCCCAGCAGCTCTTGACCGCGGCACTGTCGCGTTCCCCAGGTTGGTCGGTGGCGCCAAAGCAAAAATTTGTCAGTAGCTATCATAAAACAATGGCCGCAACTGGTGGGAGTCAGCGGCCCTTTGAAATTCAACTTGCGCTGCAGCCAGTGGCGCTAGAGTTTAGCCGGGGCCGGCGCAATTTAGAGCGCTATGTCGGCGCGCAAGGCACTAAGGCACTTTACTGGAGCCGGTCGCAGATTCCGGGGCTTGCGAGCAGAGCGCCCTGGTCCAATCAGATTCTGGAAATCCAGTTGCGGCTGATAGATCCTGTTCGCGGCGATGTTGTGGTAGCGGAAACAGTTCAGATTGATTACCCAAGTTTGCCCCGCGGCTATGACAAGACCGATCTGCCGGTCAAGTTTATCGATCAGCTGACGGCCATTTCGCAGCGTTTTGTTGGGCAGATAAACCAGACTCTGGAATGCCGTCGCCACTACTACCATGTCAGTAACAGCTCGGCTGTGGGTGGTGGTTCAGATGCTAGTGCCGAGATCCGTATAAATGCGGGCAGTATTGCCGGCGTTCAGGTTGGCGATCAGTTTTTACTCAGCCCGACACCACAGATCAGCGGTCAAGGCGCTAGTCTCGACGATATTGGCCGGCTGGTCCTGGCGCAGGTGCAGGACGTGGGCTTGCATGGGGCAACTTTGAAGGTGACAGCTGGTCAGGCTATGCACAGTCAGTTGAGTAACAGCTTTAACCACTATGTGGCCATTTATTTTTAAGTTCGTTAATAAGAAAAAGGAAAGCCCAATGCGCATTTTCTGGCAGAAAAAATTAAACCGCTCGCTACCGAAAAGCCGACTCAGTGCAAAAGCGTTAGCCACCGTGGTTGTGTCTCTCTGTATGCTCAGTAACCACAGCTATGCTGCCCCAGAAAATGCTGAGCGCGCCTTTGCTCGCCTGATGAAAGATGTGCAGAGCCTGGAGCCACATTTTGCGAAAACCAAATCTCAGAGCCAAACTAAAGGTGGCTATTACACAACGCGCCCCGGTGATACGGTCGATATGATTCTGTTGCGTATATTGCCCAAGATGCCAGTAAAAAAGGCGATTTTGCGTCAGGCATTAGTAAAGGCCAACCCCCATGCTTTTAAGCGTAGCAACCCTAACTGGATGTATGCTGGCAAGCGACTTAGGTTGCCCGGCGCAAAGGATATTCACAATGTAGTCTTCACTGAGCAGGCCGATACCAAGGCCTCTCAGCGCGATGCAAAACTGAGTTGGGTCAAATACCCCTAGATACAAGGGCAGCGACAGATAACCATTAATAGCAGGTTGAAACAGTGCTAGGTCCAGAGCAGCTTAATTTAAGTTCCCGCCCGACACCGATTTTTTTGGAAGGCTCAGTGTCGCTTGCGCTGACTCAATCGGCGGCCAAAGATATCGGCCTCAAAGACGGTCAAATTATTCAAGCTGTGATCGCTGCCAGGGGCGCTCTGCTCAAGTTAATTATCAATAACAAAGAATTGGATTGGCCAGGCAGCAGTCGCTTCAAGCCTGGTGATAAACTCGACTTTCGTGTTGAGACAAGTATTTTTGGCCGCTCTCTGGTTCTGATTGGCCGCAGCTCAAGCAGTGTTCACAGTCCAAGCTTGCCACCCCCATCCCCGCGATTACTCAGCCTTTTGCACCGTCCTGGTCAGCCTTCAATTCTAGCTGGCCTGCTTAAACTCGGCGGTTTTGATGCCCTCGGCGGGCAAATTAGCGGCAGTGAGCAGTTGGGGGCCAATCTATTGCTCTCGATGGCGAAGTTGTCGCCGCAGATGGTTAAGCGTGGATTGGCCAATTCCGGACTCTTTGGCGAGCAGCAGCTCGCCGTAGGTGCCGCTACCCAGGGCCTCGACATCAAGCAATTGCTGCGCAGTTTGTTGCGCACTATACCGCTGAAAAGCGCTCTCAGGGGTGATTTAGAGGGAGCCATTGATGAGGTTGAGAGCCGTCAGCTGGAAAGCCTCCAGGCCCAGCAATCGAAGGAGTTGAGCTACAGTTTTGTACTGCCCTTTATGGATGCCAATGCGGTTGAAGTAGAGCTCTACCGTGGGGCCCTAAACCTTTCCGATGAAGGCGCTGACTGGGTGATCAATCTGCACACAAAATCTCCCGGTCTCGGCGAGCTATGGTTAAAAACTACGCTCAATTCGGTGGCCAATATTGAAATGGTGATGTGGGCGCCGAGAGTTGATGTGGCGGAGCGAGCCCGAGAAGCGGCTAGTGAGCTGGAGTATGAACTGCAGCGCTTTGGCTTAAATCTGGAAAAGCTCGATGTACTCAATGCCCCGCGTCCTTCGCTCAGTGAGGGGCTAGGAGGCAGTGGCCAAGTTGTGGATGTGAGCACATGAGTTACAAGCCGTCGCGCCGGGCAGTGGCTCTGGAATACGGGCGGCGTAAAGCGCCAGTGATGACTGCCAAAGGTCAGGGCGAAGTGGCGGAGCTGATTATTGAAGAGGCTAAAAAACAAGGCATCCACATTGCCGAAGATCCCCAACTCGTGGCGCTGTTGGGCCAGCTGGAGCTCAATGAAGAGATACCTGAGAGCCTCTATGTGGCTGTATCGGTTATCCTGTCTTGGGTCTATTGGTTAAAAGGTATGGAGCCGGGTGATGAGCAGGGCATTGTCAGTGATGAGGTTTAAACTGAGTTCGGCAGACAGCGTTTAGGGTACAAGTGTGTGGGATATCAAACAGCGCTTAACGTGATTAGGCGTCGCCCATTGGCGCTCCGCCTCGGCTGGGCCGAATCTTGCCTAATCGATCGTAAATCTCAACACTGTTGAGAGGGTCTGGGGACTGAATAGTCTGCAGAGCGCCACGAATAGTTTCGAGCTTGTGGCTAATCAATATTTCGTTGCGTCGGTGTAAATCTCGGCACTCATTCATTAACCCTACCACTTGATCCCAGATCACCACTGACGCGGCGGCCTGATCTTGATCTTCGGTGTGGCTTTTGACCTTTTCCATTAATTCGTCGGCGGCTAAAAAGTTAAGAATCTCCAGCTTTTGTGCCTGCAGCACTTCAAAGGCGGTTAGATCTTGCTTTTTAAGGGCCTCAAACTCACTGTCGAGCACAAGCTTCAATGCCTGTGCTTTGTGCATGGCCTGGGTTAGATGGTCGGTGTCAGAATTGTTCATGGTGCAAGCATACTGCCAAGCGGGTTAATACGAAAGGAGATTTATAATAACCCAGACTAACGGGCGCTGGCAGCCAGCTGTAGTTAGCTCTAAAAGTGAACAGCTAGAACGTGGTGCGAAGCTCGATACAAAGCCTAGTCCCCGCCTAGCATACTCTCGATGGCTACAAAGCTTTCAGCTATGCGTCGTGGATCTAGAGGGTAGCTTCCCTCTGCTAGGGCCGTCTTTATTTCCTCGACCTTCGCAGCATCAAAATCTCCTGCAGCCATTGCGTTCTCGGCTGTTTTGCTGAGAATGACTTCATCATTCCCCACAACACCTTTGGCCGCACTTGCATGATCAGCTGCAGAGTTAGCGGTTAGCTTGTTCTCTTTAACTCTATCTCCAGTGGTGTTCGCCTCAATAGCGCTATGACTAATTTTTGAAATACCGTCTGTCATTTGCTGTTCCTCTTGAGCGTTTTCGCTCTAAATAATTACTTCTCACAACGTAGATCGGCAGTAGTTAAATTTTCTTTAGACATATTTTTAAATAAAAATAATAACCGCAACAACGGTTACCGGACGGTTGCCGTTTGCCTATCGAATAATAATCGTTTGGCGTTGAAGCTTGGCTGCCGCTGCTGGCTGCAAAAGTGAAGGTTCAAAGACGGTTTTTTTAATGCTGCTCTAAAAGCCAATTCGGTTATTCCGCTGCGGTACCTAGGCTGCGGGCACGGCCGACGCCAGCAGCGATGGCTTGAATTTCTTCTCCGGAATCCGGATTCAACAACAGCACTCGCTGATCCATGCGTGCATCTTCCAGTGCCTGCATTGCCACAGTGATTTCAAGGGCTCCCGCTCGCAGCACCAATTGCACATTATCGCCTTTGCGAATGATATTCACCGGCGTTAGGTCTGAGAGTCGCAACAGACTGCCGGCCGGCAAGTTGCGGATCGCCTGCATCCTCTCGGCGCTGCTGTAATCCTGCAGGCTGTCCTGAGGCAGCTTGCCATAATAGTCTTGCATAGCAATGTTAGCGCGAGTCACTGCCTGGCCCCGTGCAATGCCAGACTGGGTGACCAATACCCGATGTCTCTCTTTTATGTCATAACTCGAGAGAATTTTATCTACAGACAGGTTGCGCGCAGCTCGGGCGCCATTGAGTTGATCAAGGGAAAGTATTTGGCTACCTGGAGCATTAGACGAGGGCAGCATCACCAGTTTAATGTCGTCACTGCTAATGGTTTCTCCGGCGACCACAGCGCGGGTTACTTTATACGCTTCAATACTGATCGAAAGCTGCCGCTGCATCACCAGGTCACCGGCTCTTACCGCGGTGCTCAAGCTATAGCTCCCTATGTCGCGAACATCGGTGGCTAGACCGGCGATGGAGCTAGACAGACTCACCAGTTCGACATCGTCGCTGCTCAGCTGATGGCCCGCTTTAAAGCTAGAGGTGTAGCGCAGCGCATTTTCAGGCTGATAAATGTTAATACCTAAAAATATCTGCCAGCCGCTTTCGGGGCAGCTGGCGCGCAGACTTCTCTGGCTGGTAGCAAATGGATAATTAAAGGCAAACTCGGTTGCGCAGAACGGCACCATCAGGCGCCTGTCTGATGGCGCCACTTCAACCATAGATTGCTGCAGTTGGCGGTTGTCCGCCACCCAGCGTTGGGCCTGAGAGACCAGGATGTGCTTGCTGTCGACACCCTGCTCTGCTGCTTGGCTCTCCTCTGTGGGCTTATCAAGCGCGGCCGCGCTCAGTGCAAAAAGCATTGCGAGGCTGCCGATAAGCGGGCAAAAAAGTTTTATAGAGGGTCGCATCATGGCGAGAGTATGCGTGTTGATCGGGGGTGACGCAATACCGACATAGCGGCAATTGCCGGCGGCAAAAGCCTGCCGGAAAAGCGGCAATAGGAAAACTCGCTCTCATTGGAGGGCAGTCTAAGCTGCTGATTTAATTGGATTTAAGTACAAAAATGCGGCAATGCCCAGGTGTTTGGCACTGCTTTTGCATTGTCTTCAGGGAAGGGTTCTTTTAGTGACGCTGTTTGCACCGACACCTAAAAAGACTAATCGACCCAAAGGTAAAAAACTTTAGTGAGTTAATAATGAAAATGTTTGACGCAGCATTTGGAATACACGAAAAGGCACTGGACCTGCGCGCCAAGCGCATGGAAGTGCTTTCGCAGAATATTGCCAATGCTGATACACCGGGCTTTAAGGCCCGAGACATCGATTTTAAAAATGTGCTCAACAATGTTCAGCAGGCGGGATCTATGCGGACCACCCATGCGGCTCATGTGTCTCAGGCGTCGAGTGCTGGTGCCGACATGGTCTACACAGTTCCGTTCAGTACAGCGGTTGATGGCAACACCGTCGATATCTCTGTTGAGCATGCAAAATATGGTAAAGCTGCGGCCGAGTATCAGGCCACGCTACGTTTTATTGAAGGCAATATTGCCGGCGTGCGCAAAGCACTGCGAGGAGAGTAGTAGAAATGTCTATTTCAAATATATTTGGTATTGCAGCATCGGCGATGAACGCTCAGATGGTGCGCATGAACTCCACTGCATCGAATATGGCGAACGCCGGAACCGTAAGCACTTCTGCTGAAGATGCCTTTAAGGCCAAGCGTCCGGTATTTCAGGCCCTGCTTCACGAGCATCAGCTAGATCAGGGTTCTCAGTTTCTCGGCGGTGTAAAAGTGCTTGATATGGTGGATGACACTGCGGCCAATAAAAAGATGCATGATCCGGGCAATCCATTGGCTGACAAAGACGGCTTCGTCTACAGCTCAAATGTTAATGAAGTCACTGAGATGGTTGAGATGATGGGCGCAGCACGAAGCTATCAGAACAACGTGGAAGTGGTTAATACAGCGCGTGAGTTGATGATGCGCACCTTAGATATCACCAAGGCCTAGGACAAATACTCATGGTCAGCACAGTCACAGACACAACATTCTTAACCAGTGATCAGTATCTTGAAAAAGAAAACGCTGTCGCCTATGGCGAAGATGAGCTTGGGCAGGACGCGTTTTTGACGCTGTTTACCGCCCAGCTACAAAATCAGAACCCTCTGGATCCTATGGACAACGAAGCCTTTGTCTCCCAGCTCGCTGAGTTCTCCTCTCTAGAGGGAATTAAAGGCATGCAGGGCTCCCTCGACAATATGGTCAATGGAATGCGTCAAGACCAGATGGTCGCAGGCGCCAATCTGGTGGGCAAAAAAGTCCAGGTTGCTGGGGGTAACTTCACTGGTGGCAATGGCGAAATCACCAAGGGATCCATCGACCTAGAGAACGGTGCTCAGTCGGTTATCTTGAGCGTTTACGATCCCGCTTCTGGTGATCTTATCTATCGCGATACTCAGGGCGCCCGTTTGCCCGGACGCGCAGAGATGAACTGGAATGGCCGCGATCGTCAGGGTGAGATCGTCCCTGAAGGCAGTTATTTGATGTCGGCCAGTGCCGTTATCAATGGAAAATTAGAAACCGTGCCGGTCACCACTATGGCGGATGTTCGCAGTGTTAGTTGGGATCCC
>JGI20154J14316_10000180_pt1 | contig 55728 bp, 46 predicted proteins | sample COG_04_FD_14316 | JGI IMG/M metagenome (IMG submission 14316)
TCGCGAATTTCAATATCCATTGGTGTACATACAACATACGCAGTATTTTTATATTGTTTCTGATGTTTCTGATGTTTCTGATGTTTCTGATGTTTCTGATGTTTCTGATGTTTCTCTTCACTCTATCGACCGAACACTGAATCCTTGATCATGATATATGGCTGGTCGGGTTCTCTTCTAAAATAATCATAAAAACAAATGTGTTCGTCTCCCAACGGTATGGGTCGGTATGCTTTCTTCACACAGGTATAATATAGTGCAATGATTCCCTGGTCGTTGGTCACACTTATCGGATATTCCATCGTCAGATTCCACATATTGTCAAAGGTGTCCTCCTCTATGAGACTGGTGTCAAAGAGCATGATGGTGGTTTGTGGATAATTAACATCTAAGTTGTAGATTTCACTTAGTTTTGTATACTCCTCCATGTTTCGATCAAACTGGCACCACAGTGCTTGATTGTATTTTGGATAATTGTCTGCGTGCGCCAACATCGTGTTTGATTCGGCCAAATCCAGCATAGGAGAAATGTCAGCGTAAATGGTGATTCCGCAATCCAGGTAGAATAAATAGTCCCATTTTTTGAAGAACGTGTTAAATATATGCAGTTTGTGGTACTGAAATAGCTTTTTAACCCATTTGTACGGTCGGTTCAGCAGTAGTTGTTTATCTAAAAACTCCTCGGAAAACCGAAGATTGGGGAAATGTTTCACGATGATATTGTGTTGTTGGATAAATGCGGAGTTTCTGAACTCCTCGTTGTTGAGGTCGTCGCCTATCACGAGACATATGTCGCCCGTATACTCTCCGGCGGTAACTAATTGGGTACATGTGTCAACGAATTTTGAGTAGTATGCTCGGTCTACCACGAACACAACACATGGTTTAGACATTGCTTACATACGTAAGTCAAAAAAAACTACAGTAACTTCCGTATTTTCACAATAGAATCCTTTTGATATCAAGCTACTATGGTATATCCATTTAACACGTAAAGAGTGAGACAATGGTCTGGTAGTCGGGGGGAGAAGTGGACGATGTGCCGATGTTGACGTATTCCGCGAATTGTTTGAAAAACGTTGGCAGTATCTCGAGCTGTCCCATGAGCCTGTGTTTGGACTCGCTTATTTTTTCAGGCGTAGCGTTCTTCTCGTCCCAGGGGAGGCGTTTGTAATGAAGAAACAACAACACATAAAACAGCGACTCAATATCGTCTTGAAACCATGGTTCAAGACTTTGGTGAACCCGGCGACTCATGTAGTGTGGCGTACCGATACAAGAACGCGTGGACCGTTTTTCAGGACGGTATCTCCTCGTAAACCCGAAATCAATGATGTGAATCTTATGAAGGTCGTCTCCGTGCAGTACGAAATTGTCGGGTTTGATGTCGCAGTGAACCAATTGTCGGGCGTGTATTTCTCGTAGTGTCTCTACTATGGAGTGTGCGACAATCATGGTATGGACCAGCGACAAATGCCCGAGTCGTTCCTTTCGAGCCTTTAGCGATTCTGAAAACAGCGGCAACACAAGACAGGTGAGGGAGTGTTCGTACCCGAACCATTTGAGTGAAGGTATGCCCTTCACCCCGGCCAAATATTGGTAAATCCTGGCCTCGTGTTTCAGGCTGTTGGATTCGGCGTCGCGCGGTTCCGTTTTAATGGCGACCACCTCGTGGTTTCGGTTGTGTTGTCCCTTGTATATGATACCGAATGCTCCGCTGGAAAGTTTTTCAACGATTGTGTATTTGTGAATGTTCATTGGTACACTGTCGACAAACGCTTAAATACCTGTTGCGTTGATACAATTACCATTACCATTACAATTACGTATAATTTGGATTCGTGTTCCAAATTATGCTGACTGTTAGACCAGACGGTACCATATTACGCCTTGGTATCACTCTTTAGCGCTGTCTCCTCTTCCTTCGTCTCCTCTTCCTTCGTCTCCTCTTCCTTCGTCTCCTCTTCTTTGCGTTTCCACAACATAGACACGCAGCCACACAGGTAGAGCGCTGCGGCAATGAAGGTTGCGTGTTTCTCTACGTTTTCCTTGATGTCTTCTTTTATTTCCTTGACCTCATCCATGGTATCCTCGTGGGCCTCTTCTGCGTCTTCTTTTAGTTTGTCCATTGCCTCGTCCACCTTTTCCTCAGTATGGGTGGCTATGTCGGCTACATCGCCCTCTACCTTGCTAAGCTCCTCCTTGGCCTTTTCCTGGACCTGTTGAATATCTTCGGCGGCTTTTTGAGTCACCGCGGATTCGATGAGAGGTTGTTCTTCCTTGACCTCTTTCACAACTTCGGCGGGTTGTTGCGTCGCTGCGGATTCGATGAGAGGCTCTTCGGATGACATTATATATAACACAAACACAATTATTTACAGTATTTACAGTATTTACAGTATTTACAGTATTTTCGGAAATCGGGAAATTATATGTAAAGCGACTGGTTGGTCACCACGTATTTCATGGTCAGGCGAGGGATTTCTCGCAGAGCGGACAAGAAGTCCATTCGCCCCTCCAACTCCGCTATTTTCTCCATTTCGCCCGCGATGTTGTTGATTTTCATCAACGCCTTGACAAACTCGCCCAGGAAAATTTCCTTCTCGTATTCGAGGCTTTGGAGCAGTCTTTTACAGTCTTCCACGTTATCACAGTCGCACCACTTGGCACACTCTATCATGAGGTCGTAATGTAATTCGCACTCTGTTCCCGTGACAATGTTCTGGCTTTCTTCAGTGGAAGTGTATTCGTCATACAACTCCTTGACTTGGCAAACGATGCTGTCTACCTCGTTGTCGTTTGAGTGCGGAACAATACACCGAATGTCGTCGCTCACGGTCACATTGGTGAAACAACTGAACAGGGAGACGAGCTGCTTTGCGGACAGACTGTATAGCTTTTCCTGGTGAATGATCTCGGTGAACACGAGGCAGTGGAGTTCGCGTATACTGGCCGCAATCCGACCCTTGGGTGTGAGCTGACATATGTTCTCTGTGTTGTCGGAATCCTCGCGGGAAATGAAAGCGTTTCGTTCAAGGATGTCCATGACACTCTCGATGCTGTTGTTCATGAATGTCTCAACGTCCTTTACCCGCGAGGACATATGGTCTATTTCGGACTGAACTGCCAGTTGAGTCTCGCGCTTTTTCTTGTCTTCCGTGATGCGCGGCCACTCCTTTTGGAGGTCGGCGATTTTCCTCTCGGCGTCCTTGCGCTTCCTGTTCTTGAGTGCGTTTACTGTATTCACAAGCTCGGTAAACTCCTCGACGACATAGTAAGGTGCGTCGAATTTCACGCCAGCGTGTTTCTTGTCCTCCAGTTTCTTGATTTCGTGGCATATGTCTTGGATTTCGCGCTCGATGTCGTTCTGGATCATGCTGCGCTTGGCGTAGCTCACAAAGTCAGTGTCGCCAATGTCAATGAGGTTCAGCAACAAATTGTAGGAGATCTTGAACTTGCTGGTGAGGGTCTGTGGTTTGCCGTGCAGCATTTTCTTGTAGGTGATACAGTCGATTTTGGGAAACAAGTTGTTCAGGTGGATGACACTGCCCACTTTGTCGATGCCGCGTCGCCCGGCTCTTCCCGCCATCTGTGTGTATTCGTGGGAATACAGCGTTCTCTGGACGGTGCCGTCGAACTTGGAGGAACTTGCGAACAGTACCGTCTTGGTGGGCATGTTCACGCCGATGCTGAAGGTCTCTGTGGCAAAGAGAATCTTGATGTATCCCTTGGCGTAGAGAAGCTCGATCATTTCCTTGATGACGGGCATCACACCTGAGTGGTGGATGGCGATGCCCTTCTCGAGCAGTGCCACCGCGTTGACGTATTCGGGTAGATGGAGGTACTCCTCGTAATTGGGAAGTTTGCGGATGATTTGCTCACACTCGTTCTGGACGATATACGGAACTTTGGAGTCGAACTCCAGCAAATTGACGGTGATTTCATTGGCACACACTTCGAGCTGTTTGCGCGACAACACAAAACACAATGCTGGCAACATGTCTTTTTCCACCATCAGTTTACATGCCTGGTTCAGCACGTGTTGGCGTTTCATGCGCAGCCGGTTTTTCTCGAACAGATCCAGCGTCTTCTGGACCTTGTGGAAATGCGGTTCGTCGAATTTCCCGTCGGCACTTTGGATGGGCGTGAACCTGTCGGTCATGTCCTTGATCTCCTTTTGCGTTGCCTTGTCCTTGATGGTCTTGAAGACGCTGCTCGCGGACGTGAGAAACGTGTAGTGTGTGAGAGGCACGACGCGGTGGTTCGTCGACGCCAAGTAGACGAATTTGTCGGACTTGAAGCTGGGGGTATTGCCACGCGTTTCGCACCACCGCGCGAACTTTTCCGGAGTATCGATGGTGGCCGACAACATCACCATCTGGACGTGTTCAGGCATCATCATGATGCTTTCTTCCCACACGCGTCCTCTGTCGGGGTCGTTGACGTAGTGGACCTCGTCGAAGATGACGCATCCCAGCTCGTTGTCGAAATCCATGTCGAAGTCGACAAGCGACGACTGCGACTGCGACTTGGACTGTTTGTTGTAGAGCGTGTTGAGTAGGATTTCGGTTGTCATGATGAGCACGTCTGCCTCGGGGTTGGTCTTGATGTCGCCGGTGAGAATGCCGAAGGAGATGTGGGGATATTTTTTGGTGAATTCGTAGAACTTCTGGTTGCTGAGCGCCTTGATGGGGGCTGTGTAGATGACCTTCTTGCCCTTTCCGACCATGTGCTCAATGGCGAACTCTGCGGGGAGGGTCTTGCCGGAACCCGTGTGAGCGGTGATGAGAACGTGGTGTCCCTTTACCACCGCCTCAATGCCATATTTTTGAAAAGTACTGAGTTCAAACGGGTACTTTTCAAAGTGTTCTTTGAAGGTGTCTTCGTTGTTCGCGGGGTAGGTTGCTGCGCATATCTTTACCATAGTAACTACATAGTACGTAGTGTTGGCTTTATACCACTTTGTTTAATATATCAGTCAGTTATGGTCGTTACCACACCATGTATGGTAACCCAATTACTGTCGTCATTCAGTAAACTGTGATGTAAAGAAGAAAGATAGAGAGAAGGAGAGCTTAGGCCATCGGGTTGTATCCGCCTCAGCCGCCGCGCATACCTCTTACAGAAGACATGCATCTGCGGCAATGTGGACAGTTACATCCGCAGCCTATCATATTGCCCCTCAATACTCTACGGGTCTTGGATTTTCTGGACCGACCTTTCGTGGTCCTGGACTTGGAAGACTTGGAAGACTTGCGGGACTTGCGAGGCCTGCGCGATTTCTGCGTTTTGCGTTGTGTGCTGGAACGACGAGCCATATATACTTTGTCTCTAAAATATATTTGGTAAGCGATATAAAGACACGACGACGTATGGTATTAGGTAGAAGAAACTATCTCACGCCCCTATAGCTCAGTTGGTTAGAGCATCGGTCTTATGAGCCGAAGGTCTGCGGTTCGAGCCCGCATTGGAGCAATGACCTGAATAAGTCAAAAAACTATTCAAAAGCACGGATGTCCGAGTGGTCTAAGGAGGCAGACTTAAGACCTGCTGTTGTAAAACCCGTGGGTTCGAACCCCACTTCGTGCAAGAACATATATGTTTGATTCTTACTGTATAAATAATGTAAATCGTGTATATATTTACATGATTCTGTATGAGACGGGTTCATCTGCCAGTCCACACCTTTATCAATGGCAATGCCGAGACCTCGACGCTGTTGATTTCGCTGATCGTGGTCCCCCATCGACAGTATGTATGTATATCTCCGAACATCGTCGTGGTGGGTGCCTCTTTTTGTAGCAAGCACGCAATGACCCGTTCGAATGAACACCTGTTGTATCTGTTTCGAACCACGTCCAATAGGAGACGCAGGTCGTATTTGGCGTTGATGTGTTTCAAGAAGGCGTGTTTGATGACGGTCATTCCGCCAAAACAGCCTTTCCATAGATGCCTGTCGTTATGGAATGCGACGATTTCATCGTCGTTGAACAATGTCAGCATCCTTGTCACGTCGTCTGCCTGGTCCCACTGAGGATCGTGGTCAAAGTCCCATATCATTTGATATGTTTCCACCCTGAAGTCTATACATTTGTTGATGAATACCGAGTCATGGAGAATGACCGCAGTGTCAAACAGGTTGTGTTGTAGGTAGTAATAGTAAGGCAGCAGCTCGCCTCTTCCTGGATAGTCGCTGGCTACAACGGTTGTTTTGTATAATGCCTCGTTTGTTATAAAATCGTGGTTGCTGTTGTCGTCTACGATGAGTATGGCGTTTTCTGGGTAATATTTTCTGATACGTTGGTAGCACTGAACCCAGTATTTGTTGGTTGAATCGCTGTCTACATGTCGCAGTATAATAAAGCCGACCTCGGTCATTATATTACTCAACGTATAAAAACCGCGTGTTTGTATGTAATACAAAGGAAATATCGAATACGTCCATGTATTCCATCTGTCTCCGCTACACATGACTCTTTACTTCTTTACTTACACGAGCAGTCCTTGTCTGGGCACGCGGTTACTTTGTCGGGACAGCAGCCATACTGTGTTCCTTTACAACCTCCTAAAGAGGGGACTGTGGGCTTCGGTTCGGGAGTGGGTTTCGGAGTGGGGGTGGGTGGTGGAGATGGTTGGTTCGTCATTGATACCAAGATAGATATGGTCAATGCGATGATGACAATCAAGAGAGCGGTGGTTGTGGCGTCGCCCATTATAAAATACCAATATAAAAATAGTTATGTAGTAATGCTCTTATAGTGTAGTGGTTATCACTCAGGACTTTGAATCCTGAAACTCGGGTTCAAATCCCGATAGGAGCTGTTAACAGGTAGTATAGAGGTTCGAATCCGAATCCTCTTCCTGTTACTGTCCCGGCTTGGAGGTTATATACCTCGCCGAAAGGACATACCCGGTTAGCTCAGTTGGTAGAGCGCCAGACTTTTAATCTGGTGGACAAGGGTTCGAGTCCCTTATCGGGTGTGGAGAGGGGCTGCCGCGAAGATCCCCAATAGCGGAAATGGAGGGACTAATCATGTGTCTATATGTCTATAAGAATACCTATGTATTCTTCACTATTATATTATGTATATATTAGCTTAGTTGTAGCCAAAGGGGTCCCACAGGTACAAGCGAGGTGAGGGGCTTGTATCACCCTCACGCATGGTCTAATGGTTAGGATGCCACCCTTTCAAGGTGGAGGATCGGGTTCAAATCCCGGTGCAGGAATTTCATGTTTACCGTGTAAAGATGAAATGCTTATTACTGGTATTACTGGTAGTCTGCCTATTTAGTTGGCGTTGCCGAATCCGTCGAATATTTATGTATCTGTGTAGATGTATATATACATGCTCAATCCGCTTGCGTTACCCTTCATTCCGACCCAACATCTGGACACTCCCTACGAACCGCAACCGAACCAGAATGACCTCCATATTGATGTAAAAAGAGAGAAAAGTGAGAAAAGGGACATGCGAACGTCATATGACCACATGATCGAGAAGATAGCTATTCTGACAAGCATGTTTCCGGGATCGGAAGTGCCAGGTCTTGTCTCCAGCTACTTATGTTGGGACCTGAAAGGAATCATCGAGCGTAATCGGGCCAGTATCCTTTCCGCCGCTCCCTCCTATTTCCACATCAACTTCATCAACCAGTTGGTGAAGAACTGTCGGTATGTGAACGACGACCAGGGTCGGTTCATGTGGAATTCGTCGATGGTTTACCAGTATTTCGCGATAACGGAAGAGGATGGAGATGGAGATGGAGATGTGGACGACGACATGTCGCTTGAACTCAAAACAAAACTCAAAAGCATCTGGCTGGGACCCATGCGGTTCTGTACAAAATCGGGCGAATACGCAGATCACTGTGGGTGTTCTGTATGTAACGACGGAGAGAACTACCTGATTGTGTTCAGCGATTCGGACGAGGAGGCAGATATTAATTTTTAGTGTATGTCATAAAGTAACTACTCATCGATAACATATTAAAAAACAGAGGATACATATTATATTCATGAATGATCTACCGATAGATTTATCGCAGCTTCCTCAAAAGGCGACATCATTGCGTAAGGCAAACATAGAAGACTTTTTCGATTGCGAAGTAGATGATATACCCAACCATCACAATCATGACCATAAACACACACATAATGATGAGTATATTCAAAAAAATCAACGTCATTATGGTGACAGAAAAAGAATAAAGCCCTGACGTACGGGAACAAAAAGTCAACAGCAGATTGTTCCCAAAGGCTTTAAAAAGGGATTCCGAAAATAAATACAGAACATATCTATTCTATGTGAATGACGTTTTTAGGTGTATACAACATGTAGATAACCGACAACATAGGTGTGGTATATGGTTAGTATTTGTTTCATGTCAAGGTTCTAATACTTTATTCGTTAAACAACATAAAAACAAATGGAGCGTATATAGTAGTATAGGACATGTATACTCGCTCGTCATAGCTCAGTTGGTAGAGCGATGGATTGTAGCTCCACAGGTCATGTGTTCGAATCACATTGACGAGATTAAATACCTGCTTTCGTAGCTCAGTTGGTTAGAGCATTCGACTGTTAATCGAAAGGTCTGAGGTTCGACCCCTCACGAGAGCGATAAGAATAATGCGAAACGAAACATCGACTGTTTCGCATTATTACGTTACCATATAGCAACAACTCTGATGTGTCACGCATACATACATACACCCAGGTTAGTAGCTATCAAGAATACTGATATCGTGGGTACACGTGTAGTAGAGAAACCGCCACCGGTCCATGTCGTATACCAGCTTCCATACGTTGATCTCCCACATGAGGGATTTATTTTCTTCTACGATTCGCAAACACTCCTCCTTCGTGAGGTCCGCGAACTCCGTCAGTGAACGGACGTTGCCGCCGAAGAGGCTTCCGGCGAAACACCAGCATATGTCCTTGTACATATCGATCTGGAAGTTGTGGTCGGGGTTCCAGATGGCCGGAATGCGCACGTTATTAGGGTACTCCAGATGTTTTAGTCTCATTACCTTTTCCGAGAACTCGGTGTGGGAAAGATGGTCCATCATATGTTTGATGCCGATATCCATCCAGATAAACTGTGTTGTGTTGTAATTGTTCATGCTCATGGCTTTTCTCACAAACTCGGTCTTGTAGGCCATGGTGAACATGTACTCAATTGTGTCCTTGCCCGAGTTTTGCGTGTGTAGTTCAAAATTGTCCATCTCGTGTATGTGGTCATATAGATAGTTCTCGCGTTTGTCAAAGGCGACCAGCGTGGTGTATTCGTTCACATAGTCTTTAAAGTATGCCATAATGCTCTTGTCGAGAAAAATAACCTTGTTTATGGGAACCGCCAGCAGCTGCTTTGCCAGTGAAAAGTATTTGTCGTAGTTCCTGTCCGCGCGGTAGTTTATATTTGTCATGAAAGCGGACACGATGGTTGCACCTGGTCCTTTGTCGGGAGTTTCCTCAATGTCCATACTATTGAAGGCGAACACAAATAAATGCTGAAACGAACCAATTTCACAATTAACAGTTCACATTTCACGCCCTGGTCGGATTATTTTGTTGGCGTACTGTAATACATGCTGTACAACCTATTTCGCAGAAAATACAAGGCAGAGAGCAAGGTCGGTCTTCTCTTTCTCTCGTTCGTTGGGTATGGTCTGATCTATTTCTTTTTTTGTTACGATACTGAATTCAGAGGAATCAACATTGTCCAGGATAAGTTGCGGGACGATGTTGTTCAGACATATGTAGAAAAGGTGAAAAAGAACGAACTGTCGATGAAAGCGGAGAAGGATATTGGCGAGCAACTTCAGAGCGGCGACGTTCATACTGATTCAGGTAAACGGATCTCGGAGCAGGTAGAGCCCGAGGTGAAACAAATATCCAAGTCGGTGACCCAGAAGTCGTCGCTCCAAGAGTTTTATGATAGATTCTATTTTGCGGTGGTCACGGGAACCACTTTGGGTTATGGAGACATTCAGCCTGCGTCCAACAAGGTGAAGTTTCTGACCCTTTGTCAGTTGATGACAACTATTTATATTCTTATATCGTAGTTCGACCTCGTCGCCTACCTATGCGCTGGGCAGACTCGCTAAACAAAGCTTGATTTCGCCAAGGGACGCCACGTTGTATTTCACGACAAGAGGCAGGTCGTTCTCGAGATAGAGTTCGATTTGCGAACACAGATTGGTACACTTAATGAAGTAGGCAAGATTTTTCAGCGAGAACTCTCCCTGGATAATTTTGCTGGCGTCTTGCTTTTTCACGAATCCCATACTTCCGTCGGTCTCCGCCCTGTGGATTTCGGCCGACGCAAACTGCCCCGAGCATTTGAAGATGAGTTCGCTTCCTACCGACTTAATCTCCAGCTTGTCGGAGATACACGACAGGTCGCGGATGATCTTCTGGAAGTCGGTGGACGGAAGATTAATGACGGACGAGAATTTCACGTCGGGATACTCGAGCTCCTCCTGCTCCGGCTCGATAAGCCGCAATTTCTGGGTCTTACATTGCTTGATCTCGCCGTTTTCAAACTTCAGGGCCAAGTGAGAGACAATACCATCTACATAGTCATCGTTTTCGATGTAGATTGTTAGCGTATCGTCGTTGTCGATCGAGTTGATGAGTTTGAACAGGTGAAACATGTTTACGCCGATGATGATTCGTTCTTTCTTACACTCGTAAAACTCGAAATTTTCTGCGGCCAGGTGAAGGTGTGCCAGGATGGTATGGGACTTGTCCATGTTGATAATTCTGATACCATCGGGCTGGAAAGAAATATTGGTCTCCAGCAGAATATCTTTTAGAGCAGTCATGAGAGTTCGAAAGGGAGCGATCTGAACCGTTTTGATGGTCAATACGTTGTTCTCCGTACTTCCCATAGAATCAGAATTTAACGCAGTTCCACTCATAATGTATTTTTTACGCAAACATCTTTAAATCATTTCTGTCCGAAGTAAACTTATGTAGATCTTTTACATCTCAAGTGTCGAATGTTAGCTAATAGTACAATTTAATGATTTCTACTAATTCTACATTTTCCTCCCTTTCAATTCTGGATATAGACTCGTGCATGGTTTCGATGAGTGTATCCAGCTTATCGTCAATGTCCACTCCGCTCGGATCTGGATCCGGGTTGAACCTGATAAACACCCACTTTCCGCTATGTATCATATACACATCATCGTATCTTATCTCTTCGTCATACTTATCGTAACGTTTATGAGCATTTTCATCCGTTTCAATAGCCAATATAGTATTGCCGAACAATCTGCGATGATCGATGCGACGACGATGGGTACAATCACAATTTCCGGTATAAAGCGTCCTGTCGTGGGTAAATCCTTCAAAATGTTCATTGATTTTATTCCTGACCATTATCTCCTTTGTGTGAGCATATATCCTTTTGCTGCGTTCGTCATCTGGAAATACTCGTTTAAAACAAGTAGCACAGTATCCATCGTATGAAGCTGACCCACTCCGGCTGTCAATCCAATCAATACAGTTGGGACATCGTTTGCCCCCGCCGTGTGCTACACATTTATCGGTTGTGCCTACTGCACTTACATTACATTCTGGTTCATTGCATCGTTTGCCCCCGCCGTGTGCTATACATTTATCGGTTGTGCCTGCGGCAGCTTTTTTACAATCTGGATGATTGCATCGTTTGCCCCCGCCGTGTGCTGTACATTTATCGGTTGTGCCTATGGCACTTACTTTACAACCTGGATGATTGCATCGTTTGCCCCCGCCGTGTGCTTTACATTTACCGGTTGTGCCTGCGGCAGCTTTTTTACAATCTGGATGATTGCATCGTTTGCCCCCGCCGTGTGCTTTACATTTATCGGTTGTGTCTGCGGCAGCTGTTTTACAATCTGGATGATTGCATCGTTTGCCCCCGCCGTGTGCTTTACATTTATCGGTTGTGCCTGCGGCAGCTACTTTACAATCTGGTTCATTGCACCGTTTTCCCCCGCCGTGTGCTACACATTTATCGGTGTTGTCTCGAGCAGATTTTTTACAATCTGGTTCATTGCACCGTTTGCCCCCGCCGTGTGCTACACATTTATCGGTTGTGCCTTGGGCAGCTACATTACAATCTGGATGATTGCATCGTTTGCCCCCGCCGTGTGCTATACATTTATCGGTTGTGCCTGCGGCAGATTTTTTACAATCTGGTTCATTGCATCGTTTGCCCCCGCCGTGTGCTTTACATTTATCGGTTGTGCCTGCGGCAGATTTTTTACAATCTGGTTCATTGCATCGTTTGCCCCCGCCGTGTGCTACACATTTACCGGTGTTGTGTCGGGCACCTTTTTTACAATCTGGATGATTGCATCGTTTGCCCCCGCCGTGTGCTGTACATTTACCGGTGTTGTGTCGGGCACCTTTTTTACAATCTGGTTCATTGCACGGCGGAGGTCGACGCGTAGGTTTAGATTTAATTTCAACACAATATTCCTGATTCATGTTGGATGATTAATAATTAGTTTTAGAGTATTAGTATCTAATTTTACCTATTCTAAATCATTTTTTTATGCGAATGGGTAGTATTTAAAATGTAAAAAGATGTAAAGCTAACAGAATTACTAAAGGATGACGCTTGTTACCTTTATTATTCCCACCATTGGAAGGAAGACGCTTCTGCGAGCTCTGGAAAGCCTATACAAGCAAACTGTTTGGGACTGGAAGGCGGTGGTTGTTTTTGATGGAATGGAACCGACCATAGAGGTGGCCGACCCGCGAGTAACTGTCCTAACGTGTGAGAAAAAGGGGACCCACGAGCTTGTCAACGGGGAACAGAAACCCAACGGGGCCGGCGAGGTGCGCAATTTTGGTATTCGCAACAAATGCGATACGGAGTGGGTGGGCTTTTTGGACGACGACGATACCCTTGCGCACACTTACCTGGAAACGTTCTACAACGAGCTGAAGAATGTGTATAACCCGGACGTGGTTCTCTTCCGAATGCGCCGCGAACACGAAACCGACGTGGTGCTTCCGAAACCGGAACATGTAAGTCTGGTTCGGTACTGGGTTGGCATCAGTTTCCTGGCAAAACGGAGCGTGTTCAACGACGGGAACTGGTTTATTTCATCGCACGACGAAGACTTCAACCTGCTGGAGAGAATACAGACTCAGGGGTACAAATTGGTGATGTCTCCCTATATCAAGTACTTTGTCGACAATCACGGACACGCGGAGAGGGACGGGGTGGTGGGGAGACGCATCATTATAAACCCGGAGAGTAAAACGGTATAAACGTATAGGTATGTTCCATAGAAGATGGACGAATTGCGAGAAAAATGTAAGAAAACCCTAAACACCCTGTGCGAGAAGTATCAGACCAACAGCTACATGTTGGAACAATTGGACACCTATCTAAACGAGACCCTTGAAAAGGCATTGAGCGATATACACGATACGCATCAAGCGACCATTGTGCGAACCAATAATTTAGAGTCCCAGCAGAACAACTTTGTGAAGGTGTTTCTTAGCAAGAATCGGTACTACTACTTGTCGCAAAACGACACGGAGTGCTTTTACGAATACGACGGGAAGCACTACTCGATGGCGAAAAAAGACGATATCATCCAGAGGTTGTTGGTGACGATATCCCACTACAAAGATCTCCACGAATGGAAATTCGAGGTGACCGACGTTATCATGAAGCATATCAAGGAGCGAAGTCTTCACGCCACGGTTCCGGAGTCCAGTACGATTCAGTATGTTCTCAAGCTCCTTACACCGAGCGTGTTCTCCTCGAGGGACGAGGCGAAATACTTCCTGACGGTGCTGGGCGACACTATCCTGAAGAAGAACAGCGACAACATTTACTTGGCACACGGCAAGTCGAAATCACTGCTGACACTGCTTGATACCTACGCCTATATCACCATCGGTCACGGCGGGTTGTCCAAGAACTTTGTGAAGTACCACGAATCGCACAATTACACGAACTGCCGCGTTGTTCACTTTGTGGGAGAACGCGAAACTGAAATCACGGTCAACCAGAGCCTGGACCTGTTTTGCGTCGCGTGTCACTACTCGTCGCGGTTTGGCGGGGGCGACGAATACATTCAGAAAAAGGCAGGGGAGGCGCTGAAGCAGTACACGCTGTTCCTGAAGAACCGAGACCAGCAGCAAATTGTTACTGATTTCTGCGACAACGTGATCGACAGTGCCCACGAGTCGAGTCCGTCTCAGTCGACCTATCATCTGAAGCTCAAGGATATCCACTATCTATGGAAATCGTATTTGTCGGAGCGCAACCTGCCGAACATGATTTACTTCAGCGCGGTGAAGCAGATCCTTGTTCAGAAATACGACTTCGACGCGGAAAACGACCGCTTTGTCAACATCGCAAGCAAGCACCTGCCCCTTGTGCGCAAACTGCTTGACTTTTGGGAATCGCACGTTGTTTCGTCGACTAACGACGAACTGGAGGTCGACGAGCTGTGTATGTTGTTCAACAGCACACTCGGGTCAAACAGACGAGACCGAGGCGTTGAAAATCATTCACCATTTTTTTCCGGACATTGACGTGGTGGACAACAAATACATCATGAACGTTTCGTGCGACTTGTGGAACAAGCGCCAGGACATCGGCGACGCAATGACCAAGATGAAGGAACAATATGCGTTGAAAAACACGGACGAATTTATTTCGTTTGATGACGCATACCAGTATTACTGCGGCGTGTACAAACCTAAATATGTAGTGAATAAACGCTATTTCGAAAAATGTGTTTGCGAGCATGTGAGCGGACACGTTGTGTATGGAACGTTTATATCGAATACGTGGTATCAGGGATAACGCGCAACGAACAATGTCGTATTGTATACGAGATTGTTATCATGTGATTCTGTCACCGGTTATTCAGATACGGTGGGATTTTAATATGCTAACAAGTAGGTCCGCCATCAGGACAGTTGCCTCCTCTCTTTCTGCGCGACTTCCTCCTCTTTCCTCCGTTCATTGAACCAGGGTATTCAGAGTAGCTTAAGGCACTCTTTCCAGAATAACCGCCCTTCCTGCGTCTGCGGCGTCTTCCTCCAGCCATACCGGCTTCCTCCTGAAGAGCCACTCCACTGGTTCCTACACCCACACCGTCATATGCAGTGGGGTTGAGGGGCAAGTGACCAGAGTATCCTCCAGCCTGTCCAGCAGCGAACTGGACCGCGTCTCCGCTGGTTCCTACACCCGCACCGTCGTAGTTCTCGGGATTGAGAGGCATGTGACCAGAGAACCCTCCGCGCTTCTTCATGGTTCTCTTCTTGCTGCTCCTTCCTCGCTTCTTGCTCTTTCCGCTCTTTCCGCTCTTTCTACTCTTCCCCTTAAGCATAACAAATCCAAACTTGCCCTTTCGGGTTCCATAGCCAGCCTTCACAAGACGGTTGTCCTTCTTGGCACTAAAGTGTTTGGCCTTGCTGACAATGCGTCCGTTCTTGGTCATGAACAGCTTATCCTTGGTTAGTCCACCAGAAGTGTGGTGGGCAGTTCCGTTGTGTACCTGTCTGCGGCTACCGATCACCATGTCGTATTTCTCTCTTTGAGCTTTGGACAATCCAGTCATTATAAATTAATAGGAGAAAATAAATAAATTCCAGGATATATCTCAGATTAAAACCGATTGCGCAACGGCGGAGTGATTCCCCCAGGCTGTCCGTATCTCTCTCCGCTGTCGCCACTGTTAAAAATAAAACGCGTTGTCCCGCTTTTCGTATTGTTTGCAGATATGACTTCCGCGTGACGCATCTTCTTTGAAATGGCGTTCGGGTTTCCCAACGTGCCTGGCAGCTTTTTGTTGACCGCACATCCTCTGTCTGTGGTGATACCGCGGCTTTGGTTTTTCCTTCCGTGTATGAATCCAATATAGGTTTGTTCCTGTGTAGGGTGATAAATCCCCTTTACCTTTGGCACGGGACAGAATCGGGGGATTGCGTCAGGGTTTCCGTATTTCACTTCATTTTCTATATATTCGCAAAAATCAACTGGACGTGCTTCCCCGAGGGCGTCCGCCTCGGGGCTGTTATGATTAAATGCCATGGGCAGAGAGGCATTTCCATTGGTACCGACTGGATTGGGCTCGATTGCCATATCCAGCGGAACATTCCTGCTGTCACTGACTAGGTTGGAGCCAACACCTCTCTCCACCAGTAGGGATGACATGGAACGACTCCCCCTGAAAAAAACAAGATCAACGCTAACTTCATCGTCATCTTCCAATCTATCTTCCACTTCATGTTCCAATTCATCTTCCACTTCGTTTGGTTCAGGCATGTTCTCTAACATACAGACACAAATTAGTTTTATATTGTTGTCTATCTCTCTTGTTCTCTTGAATGGTTCGCGAATATAAAATAAAAATGAAGGAAGAACAAATATAAATAGACGAGCAGATAAAGCTACAGAATCATGTCCGCTAAAAGCAACGACGACTTGGCCGAGAAGTATCAGCAGAAGACTGACAAGGAGCATATCCTTGCCAATCCAGACACCTACATTGGGTCGGTGGAGAATGTCGAGGCAGACATGTGGCTGTATGACAAGGAGAACCAAAAAATCAACCAGAAAAACGTGACCTATATTCCGGGACTGTATAAATTGTTTGACGAGGGCATTGTGAATTGTCGCGACCACGTGGTCCGCATGAAACAGGCGGTCGCGGACGGAAAAGAAAACAGCATTCCTGTATCTTACATTGACATTGGTATTCAAGAGGACGGAACCATCACGATGACCAACGACGGCAACGGCATCGACGTGGCGATGCATCCCGAATACAACATCTGGATTCCCGAACTCATTTTCGGTCACCTCCGCACCAGCACCAACTACAACAAAACCGAAAAGAAAATCGTGGGCGGCAAGAACGGGTTCGGGTTCAAGCTCGTCTTGATCTGGTCCACCGAGGGGTCGATTGAAACGGTCGACCATACGCGAGGACTCAAATATACCCAGTCCTTTTCGAGCAATCTCGACGTGATTGGCAAACCCAAGGTCACCAAGTGTAAGACCAAACCCTACACCAAGATCACGTTCAAGCCCGACTATGCACGATTTGGCGTCGACGGGCTCAGCGTGGACATGGTGAACATCTTGGCGAAACGCATTTATGATGTGGCCGCAGTCACGGAAAAAAATATCAGGGTCAAATACAACTCCCAGCCCGTTGCGGTGAAGACGTTTCAGCAATATGTGGACATGTACATTGGATCCAAAGACGAAACCCCTCGGGTGTATGAGGACGCCGAAAACGGACGGTGGGAGTATGCCGTCGCAATGAGTCCCACACACGAGTTCCAGCAGGTGTCGTATGTCAACGGCATTCATACCTCGAAGGGAGGTAAACACGTGGACTACATCCTCCACCAAATCACGCGCAAACTGGTTGCGTATATCGAGAAGAAGAAAAAAGTGACCGTGAACGCCAACTCCATCAAGGAGCAGCTCATCCTGTTCATTCGCTGCGACATCGAGAACCCGGCCTTCGATAGCCAGACCAAGGACTTCCTGAACACCCCCAGTTCCAAGTTCGGATCGAGCTGTTCGGTGAGCGACAAGTTCATCGAGAAGGTGGCGAAGATGGGGGTCATGGACGCGGCGTGTGCCATCACCGAAGTGAAGGAAAACAAGGCGGCCAAGAAGACAGACGGGACGAAAAGCAAGAACGTGCGCGGCATTCCCAAACTGATTGACGCCAATTGGGCCGGCACGGACAAGTCCCGTGAATGCACCATCATCTTCTGTGAGGGAGATTCGGCCAAGGCGGGGATTGTCTCTGGGCTGTCTTCGTCGGACAGGAACATCTATGGCGTGTATCCGATGAAGGGCAAGATCATGAACGTGCGCGGCGAGACCACCAAGCGGATCGCAGACAACAAGGAGATTGCCGACCTGAAGAAAATCCTCGGATTGGAAACGGGAAAGACCTACAAGGACATCGAGCAGGTTCACCACACCTTGCGGTATGGTCGTGTCTTGTTCATGACGGACCAGGATTTGGACGGCAGTCACATCAAGGGACTGGGGGTCAACCTGTTCCAGGCGGTGTGGCCCAGCTTGGCGGTGATGTCGGGGTTCATTGGATTCATGAACACGCCGATCCTCAAGGCCCGTAAAGGCACCGCCGAGTTGATGTTTTACAACACGGGCGAATACGACGCCTGGCTCGAGACGATGAACCACGACCCGAAAGGTTGGAACATCAAATACTACAAGGGATTGGGGACAAGCACGGGCAAGGAGTTCCGCGAGTATTTCGCCAAGAAGAAGATTGTGGGGTTTGACCATGGCGGAAAGGAAACCGACAACACGATTGACATGGTCTTCAACAAGAAGCGTGCCGACGACAGGAAAGTCTGGTTGGGCAACTACGACCGCGACAGCTACCTGGACACGAATAAGGAGGCGGTGTCGTATGACGAGTTCATCCACAAGGAGCTCATCCACTTCTCGAAATACGACTGCGACAGAAGTATCCCGAACTTGATGGACGGGCTCAAAATCAGTCTGCGGAAGATCCTGTTTGCGGCGTTCAAGAAGAACCTGACCGCTGAAATCAAGGTGGCACAGTTTTCGGGGTATGTGTCTGAGCATTCAGGCTACCACCACGGCGAGGCCTCTCTGAATGCGGCGATCGTGGGAATGGGTCAGAACTTCGTCGGGTCGAACAACATCAACCTGCTTGTGCCAAGCGGTCAGTTCGGGACGCGTCTTCAGGGCGGCAAGGACAGTGCGTCGGAAAGATATATCTTCACCTACCTCAGCAACATCACACGCAAACTCTTTCCGGCGGTGGACGACCCCATCCTCAAGTATCTGAACGACGACGGGTTGATGGTGGAGCCTATCTTCTACGCCCCGATCATCCCCATGATTCTGGTGAACGGAGCCAAGGGCATTGGCACCGGGTTCAGCACGGATATCATGCCCTACAACCCGACCGACATCATTGAGTATTTGCGTGCGAAGCTGAATGGAACGCAGCCGAACACGGAGTTTGTTCCCTACTACGAGGGGTTCGAGGGAACGGTCGTCAAAATGGGGGCGTCCAGGTTTCTTGTCAAGGGTAAATACGAGCCGCTGGGCGGAGACAAGGTTCGCGTCACCGAGCTTCCCATTGGTTATTGGACGGACGATTTCAAGTCGCACTTAGAGGGACTGTTGGACACGTCCGATTCGAATGGCAAAAAGATTACGCCGAAAATCAAGGACTACGACGACATGAGCAAGGACACCAACGTGGACTTTACGATTCAGTTTCCCAAGGGAAAGTTGGCTGATCTCGAGGCTGCAAAGGCGGACCACGATTGTAACGGCGTTCACAAACTGCTCAAGCTGTATAGCACTGTGTCGGGCAACAACATGCACTTGTTCGACTACGACGACAAGTTGAAGAAATACGACAGCGTGACTGAAATTATCAACGACTACTACACCAAGAGACTGGAGTTGTATGAAGAGCGCAAGAAGTATATGGTTGACGAGATCACGAAGGAGCTGGTGGTGATGTCGAACAAGGCCAAGTATATCCAGGAGGTGTTGAAGGGAACGGTCGATCTCCGCCGAAAGTCGCGGGAGGTAATCGACGAGATGTTGGAGGCGAAGGGATACGACAAGCTGGGCAAGGACGAGGACTACAAGTATCTTGTGAAGATGGCCATGGACAGCGTGTCGCAAGAGAACGTGGAGAGGATCATGAACGACCACGACAAGAAACAAAAGGAGCTGGAGGTCGTTCAGGCGACCACGATACAGAACATGTGGCTCAACGAGCTGGGTGAGCTGAGTCAGGCGTATGTACAATACAAGGAGATGCGCGAACGTCTTATGTCGACGGATGTAGATACAGATAAGAGTAGTGGCACTGGCGGCGGCACAAAAATTAAGAAGGTGAAGAAGAGGGTGGTAGTATTGGCGTCGAATACCAATAACAAGTCCGTATAACGAATAACCACATAAATAATAAGTGTATAATCATGATGTTATATGGTAACGTAACGATATTCGTTATCATATAAATAGCTTACTGTAGATGTAGTGTCATTTTTCATAATTAGAACCATGGCTTGAGTTCAAGCTGCTTGTCGTTTTCTTTTGGAAGAATGGGGTGCGACATGGGCACATACATGGAGCTTGCGTCGGTCAAGTATTTCAAGTAGCCCTGTGCCTCGCTAAACACTTGTGGGATACAATAGTTCATCACCATTTGATTGAGAGCCTTGATTTGTTCGGGGATACTGTTTGGCAGATTCGACGAATATTGTAAGTAAATAGAACGCATCACTACCTTTAGCACATCACAATCCTGTTCTGCTATTTTGTATTCTCCGTTTGATTTCATATACACGCCCTCTCGTATCTTATTCTGAATATGCTGTATGTTTTCTTTAGAAAAATACGCGTCTGACAATGATGATGTGTCCCATTGGCCATCGAGTGCGTTTCTGTATGTGGTACATTGGTGAGCGGGAATTTTATCATACATGTTGAAAAGTGACTTTGTATCAGGGGAGCGAATGTCTACACGTCCATTAAATTGCTGATTCATTATATAGTAGAGTCACAAAAAATTATCTTCTTTTTTATTTATATAATGAGTTTCCAAAAAACAGTTATTTACATAAGTCTTGCTATATTAATCATCTTATTGATTGTCATCGCTATCAACATGAACAACATGAAACAGAATATGACATGGCCACCATTGGTAGGAGATTGTCCAGATTACTGGTTCGACTCTGGGTCCGGTGGTTCAAAGTGCACTGTCAATATAGATAACGTGAATCGTGGCAGTTTTCAAGGAAGCGAGGAGAACTTTGCACGAACGCCGTATAATACCAGCAGAGGCAATTGTGCTAAGTATAGGTGGGCCACATCCAAACAGGTAAGTTGGGATGGAATCACCTATGGTACAGAAAACCCCTGTATCACCAGTTCTAAAAACATTATAAAATAAGTGAGTAAGAAGTACATGTTATTATAATCTGAGTGTTTACTATAGATTATAATGAAAGACAATATTGATATGATTGAAAAATATAGAATATGTGACGACATTCGGCGCGTTATATTTGAATACATACCCAAAGAGGTCTTAATCTGGACAACAAGAGAGAACTACCAGCTGTATCATCGTTCGCTTCAACCACTCCTCGTGTCGAAGCGGATGTACGACAGCTATATACGGAACATAGTTCGCAACGACTACGATTTTGTGCTCGAGACAATCATGAAAACGCACGACGTATCTATGTGGCGGAAGAAAAAATATTCCTTTAAAAATATAAAATATGGAAATTATATTCATTTCCTGGACTGTTATACGTTTGAAAATGGTGCACATAAATGTCGTGGATTATTATTTTCTAATGTCTACAAAAAGGAGTATAAAAAAATATACAGAAGCATATCATGGACGAATTAAACATAACAAATATTTTAAATAGAAACGAACAAGGGGACCACATGCGAAAATTGCTGGAAGACTTTGCTAAGAACAAATATCAAACGAATATCAAGCGGGGCATTTATGTGTACGGAAAACCTGGAACTGGAAAAACAGAGTTCGTTAGTGAAGTATTAAAAAGTATGGACTACGATATTGTCGCATACGATGCCGGAGATATACGCAACAAGAATATCATCGATACCATAACTCAACACAATATGACAGACCGTAACGTGATGAGTATGTTTCACGGAAAGGTAAGACGAATTGCTATTGTGATGGACGAAATAGACGGCATGAATAGCGGAGACAAGGGAGGAATCAACACCTTGATAAAGTTAGTTCGAGAGAAGAAGACAAAAAAACAAAAGTTGGAAGAGATAACCTACAACCCTATTATCTGTATAGGCGATTATCACATTGATAAAAAAATCAAAGAGTTGATGAGCGTGTGTCATACGATTGAACTAAAGGAGCCGTCCCAGTCCCAGATAGATAGAATCGTTTCCGAGATCATGCCTAACCTGCCCGAACCCGTGAGAAATGATATTACTGTATTCTCCCAGGGGGACTTGCGGTGTGTGACCAATATACATAGATTGTATACCAACGACGTGAGCCTTGTCACGTCATCGTTGATCCGTTCATTGTTTCATGTGAAGTGTATTAATGCCGACACGAAAACTGTGACAAAAAAAATGATCAATGAACAATTTTCGATTGGTGAACATAACACCATTATCAACGAGACCGACCGAACGATTGTGGGTTTGTTGTGGCATGAGAATATTATAGATATGTTTTCAAAAATATCCGCTAAACACTCTGTTCCTGTGTATGTAGATATTTTGAAAAATATTTGCTATGCTGACTATGTTGACAGAGTTACTTTTCAAAAACAGATATGGCAGTTTAACGAAATGAGTTCTATCATAAAAACATTTTACACCCACAAAATTTATCACGATTTTTTATTAGAAAATAAAGACGTGAGTGTCCCGGTGTATAACCCAGCCGAGGTTCGTTTCACAAAGGTTCTTACGAAATACTCGACTGAATACAACAATACAACCTTCATACAGTTTCTATGTCATCAGCTTGGTATGGACAAAAAGGACATTCAATCATTTTTTCTGAGTCTGAAGAAGTCGCATGAAGTGATAAGCGATGCGACCGTCGAACTATTCGACAACTGCGAAATCACAAAACTGGATATCAATCGAATGTATAGATATCTAGATAAATGCATTCAAAGTAGCAACATGGTAAACGAAGAGCAACCAGCAGAGGTTGAATATTAGTTTATTTCTGATGCTCAGAATGGGTTCTTAATTTGATGGAATCAGCTATAAGATTGGATATTTTCTTTTCCAAGTATTCAATCTTGTCCTTCATGTTGACATTTTCGTGAGTTAGGGTAGAAATCCGCTGCTCAAAGCTCTGGCGTATAGTGGCTATGTGCTGATTCGCCTGTTTTTGTAATGCGTCCTCACGTTTTTTCATATTTTTTGCCATTTCTTCGCGGGTTTTCTTAATCAGGCTGATGTAGGCTATTACGTCCTTTTTGTTTTTCGGGTCTCCTGGCTCGTAGTTTTCAAGAAGTATATCGATGTCCTTCATGAAGAAGTCGTGTATTTCCGGTTCTTTCACAAAATCGTCCACCCTTAGTCTACTTTCCTTGACAAACTGGTTTGGACTATCGAGCAGCGTCTTCTTATCAAACGAATTGTGGATATGCGAGAAAACTAAAATTGTTTTTAGCGTGTCCAGTTGAGCAAACGGAATGGTGTAGTCTTTCAAGAATGTCTTTTCTTCGCCCACGCAAGCAAAATCTTCGTAGCGGGTATCGTCTAACAACTTGCGTCGAAACGCAAACGTTGCTGCGGTTGCGTGGTTCTGTCCATAGGGTCCAAACTGGTACATCTTGTTGATATGTTTGAAGTAGATGTGCATCTCACTTGACCCACAGCACAACGCCGATGGGTTTTTGCGCAACGTTTCGACCGCATGGCTAATTCTGCAGGGCGGATAGTAGTCGTCGTCATCTACGTATACAATAATTTCTCCCGATGCCTTCTTGTGCATGATGTTGCGTTTCTCTCCCAGTGTCATTTTTTCAGCGTATTTAAAGTATTTTACGTAGGGGATATGCTCGACCAAATCTTCAATGAGGTCGGTTCCGTCGTCAATAATGATCCATTCTATTTTGTCCTTTGGATAATCCTGGTGTTCGAGACATTTGATAGTAAACGGGATAAATGGACGACGATTAAATGTGGGAGTACATACGCTCACGAACGGCAGGTCGGTATCATCGATGAGTGCTGACATGTATAAATATTTATCAAGATAAGTATTTATATAGTATTTTATCCTTCAACATTAGCGTTGTCTGCGTTTTAACGAGCTTGTCGCCCTCGACATTTTCCGTGCGAATTTGTTTTTAAGCGACCCACCCTTCTTCACTGGGATAGAAGTATTTCCAGGGGATTGGGTTTGGGTTTGGGTTTGGGGTTGGGTTTGACTGTTTTCGATATTCGCGGTGGACACTGGCTTCTCTGGACTCGCACTGTCGGTTGGGGCGGTCGACGTATCTATTGGTTGTGCTTCTGTCTCGGTCGTTTCGGTGATTTTGGCAGGCGTTACCGTTTCCGTTGTTTCCGTTGTTTCCGTTGTTTCGGGTACTTCTACCGGGTTCGTATCGACGGTCGGTTCAGGTATAGGTTCGGTTGTTTCTGGTGTAGCGGCAGTAACTGCGTCCACGCCTTCTTCTACGACATCGCCCACTGCTTTCTCTGCTTGGCCCACAGCTTCGGTTCCTTCCCCAACCGATTCAGCCGTCTTTCCTGCCGCGTCTACCCCATCACCGATGGCACTGGCTCCCTCTTCTACGCCAGTGGCGATTTCATCGGCGACCGTTTCTGCCTCGCCCTTGGGTGTGGTATCCGCACCTTCCACAGGTAATTCCATGTTGCTGGGGGGTGTCTTTTCGCTATCTATGGCTTCTTCCAATTGACCCGACACATCTTGAGCGGTATCTTGAAGCAATACGTCGGCTTTCCCGACCATACTTTCGTCATAGTCCTTTTGTGCCTTTTCGGCGGCCTCGGTTTCGTCTCTCTTTATCTCCATCGTCTCTTTTTTGGTAAGTCTTACCTTGGGGCAATATTTTCGGTTCTGCTCTTCGGGGGCAAGCCGACCCGAAGCAATGCCGGGAATCTTTTTGGGGGTGGTGTATTGTTTATACAAAAAGTATAGGGACGCAAGCAATACCATGATTCCAGCAGGCACGTTGCCATACTTGAAGGTTGCCTTGACTACGTAAATAGCAAAAATCAACATAAACAGGTCCAGCTTGGTGTTGAGTAGTCCTTGAACGGAACCTAAAAACCCGTAAGGTTTCTTTTTCTCCTCGGGGTCGGCTGTTTCGTCTACTATATATGCGCTCATAAACAACGGTGACAAGAAACAGTACAACGCAATCACGATTGGGACGGGAGTAAAGGACAAATTTAACACTACCAGAACTCCGAAAATAGCATACACAATGGTCATAATGAAATTATACACGCTGCTGAAAAGACCTCTGTCTCTCCACACCGGCATTTTTTTCTTGTGTAGATAATCGGGGTCTCTGTTCATGTTCTCTTGGAACAACCATTTGAAATTGAGGATACATATGATGAGGGTTGTGATAATGGCCAGGGGAAGAACCGCCACCATAAACAGACCCAGAATATAGGGGCCGAGGAATATGAGCAGAGACTCGTTGAGATATTTATTCAGGCCTCCATACACAGCGTTGGTGATGCCGTAGAAGAATACAAATATGTTTGTTAAACACACCATGATGTATTTGATAGGCGTGCTTACCTGCGGGTCGTATTCAATGAATCGCAGTTTGTCGAGTAGATAGTTTTTTCTGCTTTTATCGGTGATCTCTGTCATGATTTTCGTAGCGTAGGCGAGGTATCCCTCGGTCGATTTTACGTAGAGTCTGTCTATATTTGCTTGTGGTGCGGTTGACTGGAATTTAGGCGATTCCTTGTCATCGGATGTGGGGCGATACGGCATACATTCAATGTCGGTAGGTAGAATGTTAAACTGTGCTATTTTTCCGGCAAACACAACACGCGAACCAATGATAAACAAGACCGATAATTCGACAAAGGTATACGCAATACTTTTTGCCAATTTTCCCCATTCGACGGGTTTGGTCATGGAGTCGTCCTTTTCCTTTTTATCTTCGGACGTGTCGTTGTTCTTGTTATTGGATTTGGGGTTTTTTTTTGATGTATTGTCCATAGGTTTATATTAAAAGGATATAAAATAACAAGACTAAATCCGAAATATTATATAGACATACTACAAATCACATGCCCAAACAATCCAAGACAACGTGGCTGTATCTGTATGCCTTAATATGTGTCGCGTTATTTATCGGGCTNATGTATTGGATAGACAGACTGTTCATGAACAACTACATCAAGGAGGCATTTCTCAGCGGAGTGACACATACGGTTGACTTGCCACTTACCACTCTTACATCGTGTCAGAATATGTGTGGACCGCCTGGAAGATGCTCGATAACAGGAACCCAATGCCTGAGCGACATTGACTGTTACGGATGTCAGCCTAACACATCGCCTGATTTGTCAAACACCTTCCTGAACAAGAACAAGGTGTATGGGTATTCCGAGGCCGGTAAGGCGTCCTATCTTGCCCCCGAATACTCATCGCTCGTTCACGACATGGGGACCCAGGCCAAGACGTTGGTTGAGTATCCCAACACCAAACCGCCCGTTTACAACTGGGGGGTTGATAAGTGGACGAAGCGGCGAAACGAAATGCGGAAGGTTCATGACTACACCTATAGACCGCCAGACAACACGCTGTTTCTCTCTACTTACCCTTCTCGTTATTCTGTTACGGGAGAGAACAGGTACATGGGTCCGTTTGCCTCAAACGCTACATTGATGGCTAATTAGTTCTTACGTTCGTGTATATTCCAATATACACGAAGGAGTGCGATGTTACAAAGGTCGCCTACACGCTATCGAAAAATGCGTCATCCAAATATTTATTATAGAATTTCAGCGTGTTCTTCATATAGTTGATGGGAAACACCTTATCTAACAGATTGTCTCTATTTTCGCTATTGAACCACACCATAACGAAAAATGGGAAGATACACAATGCGGTTTTAAAATCAAACATGAACTCGTCTACGCTCTCATACATGATTGATTTTTTATAGTAATAGCTCAGCACAATATCATTTACGGTCTCGTTGAAGTCTGTGCTTTCGGTCAACAGGAACGCTATATCGCTTACCCCCTTGTTTAAATGTATGTACTGCCAATCCAAAAATACGGGTGTAGTAGATATAGAGGTATGGTTCTTGTAGAAAATATTTGGCGACTTCAAGTCTCCGTGACAGAAATTCAGCGGAAAACTGCCTGCTTTGTTAACGAGTGTAGTATACTTGTTGCGAATGCTTGTCAAAATATGCCTATCTTTGGTTGTCAATAAAATGCTGTTTATGTCTAAAAACCGCTGAAACCGGTTTTGAACCAGGTTTTGGTAGTAGTCGATTTCTTGAATTTTATATATGTCTTTCATCACTGGTATGACTTCTTCCTCGGTATCGAACTGAAACCGATTATGCATCTCAGATACATGTTTCACAACGGTTAACATTGCGTCGATATTTGTATTTAAATCAACATTGAATTGTCCTGGATATTCGTTGAGATTTTCCAACAAAATCGTTTTTTTATCGTCTATTAACAACGAACAGTAGAATCTGGGCACCTCCACGCCGACTGTTTGGGCCAATGTGTTATAGAAGTAGACCTCATTGCTGTATAAATGGATCTTTTTGGCCACATTCGATAAGTCATTGTCATCGTTTTCCATTTTTAGAATTAGTTTTTCAACACCGTTCTTAAAATGTAGCCCGAACGATTTGATATCGCAGATGTATCCTGTTTTCATGTCTTGTTTGTCTATTACCACATCCTTTATCGGGAGTGTATGTAAAGACTCTTTTATTGTCTGTTTAAGGTCCATCTCTATCTGATTGTTGAATCGCTTTGCGTCAAACTCATCGTAGCTTTTAATTTTGTATTCATCGACTTGTTTCATGTATTCGCTGGAATTACTGGATAGAATCAGACACAAGTTGGTACCCCCCAACGCCCTTGCGCTTTTGTATCCAGAATGACTATCTTCGAAAATAGTACATTTATCCTTGTCGCATTGTAGGATATCAATTGCGCGCTGGTAAGGCTCCTTGTCTGGTTTATGATGTTTACAATCTTCGGCAGCAATCAAAAGGTTCATGTACTTGTCCATTCCTGTTTTTTTTAAAATAAATTCAGCCGATTTCTTATTACAGCTGGTAACAATACCCATTCTCCTATTTCTGTTACGTCTAAGAAAATTCATCGAACCGGGAATCATGATATCGGTGTCATCCTGTGCTAAGCATTCAATAAACATATCATCCTTCATTTGACTAATTTGGGCGACCTTCTCAGTTGATATATCTGGAAATATCGATCTAAGAAATGACATGTCGTTCTTACCCTGAACAAAGTGATTGAAAAAATGATCATCGATGGACAACTCGAATTTTTTCATGAGTGTATGCCAGACCGAAACATAAATGTGGTCGGTGTTGACCAATGTCCCATCTAAATCAAAAATAAGAGGATGTTCGTACTCGTCCACTTGATTGGGAGTTCCCAGCCAAAAAAGATCCTTGTTTTCAATTTCGATATGGTGAAAATCGTACCCGTCAACAATCATTTCCTTTATGACCCCGCTTGTATAAAACTCCGACTGCTGCGTGATGTTCCCCTCAATAATTTTTTCCGTGTATTCCTGTAGTTTATATGCGGATTGAAATGCATACGCTCCTGTACATGCGTTATCTGAGATTTTTACCTTCTCCTTTATATCCGTTATCACTCCACTCTCGTTTACCGTTACATATGAAAATATTGGTTTTTCGGAGGTATCGTTTATGGTGAATACGCCATTTCCACCATTCCATTTCGAGATAATGTCGCACACATAAAAGTTATCGCTGTCTAAGCAAAGGATGGGTGTATCTTGTTGAATGTTTGCCTCTTTAAGAGCGATGTTAATCGTTTCTGCCGCCCCTCTGGTGTTATCTTCAAGACAGTGAAACTTAAAGCGAATGTGCGGATATTCTTGTGCGAGCGTGTCTTCAAAATGATACTGTTTATACTCTTTGTTGTACGGAATCATCACATACTCAACTTTATCTACCGCCAAGTTGTCAAGCAAATGGGACAAGATTCGTTTACCGTCAACTTCTACCAGTGCCTTGGGTAATCCATATCCACTGTCTTTGAACCGCTGTCCAATCCCTCCGATAGGAATCAATACGATCATTATATATAGAACATAAATGTAAATACCAATAATACCATATTGTTGGTATTTACGTGTGCATTTTGAAGAATGTATCAACATCTGCGTGGTCGCTAAAGAATTAACATCCTATAGCCAGTGATGAAGCGATTGTGTTAAAAATTAGGTGGTTATCGATTCGTAGAATTTTTGATACGCAACCGCGGGTATTTTGCTTTCTTTCAGAATGAACAGTGAATAGAATACCAGAATGAACATGTTCAAATAGATGGATCCGTTGTACATAAACTGCTTCTCTATTCGGTGGACGCGAATCTCGTCGATTCGGTTGTAATTGGTTATCTTGTAGAGAGAGGCCAGTAACATCCCCAATCCAAGCATAAACATCAGTGCTGGCTCGTAATAGTCTCCCTTTGTTTTCGGATTTGCCTGTAAAGACTGTATGATGAATACATTGACTGCGGCCAAGAAGGAGATACTTAAAATGCCCTCGTTGATATCCTTCACCTTGTTTTCCTCGTTTTGCATGTCCGTGATTCCCTCGACAACATCGATGAAGCTCAATATGTAATAGTTTGATGCCAACAAAAACGCAAACGGGAGCCAGATTCGACTTCTTCCTGACGCGTAATACATCAACAGTGCTGCGATAATCGTGCCTATGCTTGTAGCAATTAAGAACTTTTTGCTTAAAAAGTCATAATACTTGTTTGCGTATTGTTCCTCTACGTCCAACAGACTGTATCCCGCGTATATCACCCCCTCGAAAACCTCGTCTCCGTCCTTTTTGACAAACTTTCCTCCTATGGCATTCATTTTTACAGGTCGGTTTAGGTCGGAATCTACCCCGTAAAATGAATACGTGTTGGTACCAGACTCGTAATGACTGCTCTGAAAAATAGTATGGAGTAAGTCGGGGTGGGGACTAAAGATGGAAAATAGAAAGGTGTAGTTTGCCATTTTCAGAAGTTCTTCGAAGGTGAGTCCTAAACTTTCTCTGTATTTATTTGCTCTCAAGAGAAATCTGTCGGGGATGTTATAGTTAGCTTCGTCGTTCTTTACTCGTTCGTAGACGGAAATATTATATGTGTACTCACCGTTGTAGATCTCAGGATTTTGGTTATTGTAATCGAGCCATTCGCCATAACTCATCTCTTCTAATTTTTTCAGTCGGTTCCCAATGACCTCTGTAAAATGGGTGTTTAAATTACCCTTATTTTTGATATTATGTTGCATATGTAATGTTTTATCTCCGACAACCAAGGAGTGCCAGTTGATAATGTAATACTTGATATAGTACAACTGATATACCACAAAACACACGTAGATTAATACAAGAACATACGCCTTGTTTGTGAATAATGCGTATAGAGACATGAGAGTAGTTGTATTATATAAAGAAAATATACTCAAATGTATATGAAGGCGGTAGCGGTGTTTCAAGGTAAATTAAAGGGTAGCTACTGTTCGTTTTACCAAGATGAACAAAACGGTCCGGTTAAGATAAATGGTCACATTCAAGGATTACATCCAGGAAAGCATGGCTTCCACGTTCATACCTACGGCGACCTTCGAACCACAGATTGTGCGAAATGTGGAGGCCACTGGAATCCTAAAGGGTATGAACACGGGGCACTTCGCGATCTCCGAAGTCACGCGGGCGATTTAGGAAACATTGTGGCAAACGAACACGGAGAATCAACGTTCCACATCAAGACCAGCAAGATAAAACTGGTTGGGGCGAACTCCATCATTGGAAGATCGGTGGTAATTCATCACGACGAAGACGATTTGGGGAAAGGTGGACATACTGATTCGCGTACCACTGGACACGCGGGTGGCAGGATTGATTGTGCGGTAATAGGAATAGCAAAGTATGCTATGTAATGACAATATACAACAATACACTATGTTGTCATTCTATACAATTATTAGGTGGCGTACATGAGACCACAGTTTCCACCGACGAAGGTAATGATGTTAATTCTTTCTTCGAAGAAGTGGAGATCAAAGTTGTATTCGTAGATTCGCCACGTGGGTTTATTGGTTCCGATGATCTCGCCTGTTTCGGGATCGCATACGTTGATCACCTGGGCACAGTTATCCAAGATAGGAATGGTGGTGGTAAATTCCAGTTCGATCTTACTAAACCTGTTCATGTTCGTCGCACCAGCGGGCTGGTTGTCCGAGAACAATGCCGCGGAATTCATACTGTAGTTGTAGACATACAATCCGTCAGGCGCGGAACCAGGCGTTCTTATAAACTTTTCCACGTAATTATAGACACCTGCTGGCTGTAGATTCTCTCTATATTCTCCATCAAATAAAATGCCAAGAGATTCCAGAATAGTATTTGTGTTCTGAGTATTGTAATTGGGAGTGATCATTAACCCTGTGTTTCTTCCGTCCGGGTTCACACCTGGACCAATAGGCACCAATACAGGATTGCCTTCTGGATCCAACTCGACTACATTGTAGCTTCCATCTGAAGGTGCAAGGTCGATATCATAGGGCAAAAAGTCGTAAGGCCAGTTGGTGTAGTTGCTCCATTGGTTACGCTGGTTGGCATCGCTTCTTTGGAAATAAAACAAGTAGTCGGTCACCAGACCCAGGGAGTTGAGCTCTACTCGATTGGGTCCGGTGACGTTGTAAAAGATCTGCTCATACACTTGTTTGAATATATACTTTTGTTCATTTTTCGCAAACAACCTTGACTCGTCGTTTGACAAAAAACAATAGGTAGATGTTAAATGAATATTGCTGTTCCACACCGACCTCTTGTCTGGATATTCCTCCTCGGCAATGGTAATATCTGGAGGTGGTTGGACAAACCGAAACAGTTGCTGGTAACCCAAATTAAGATTGGGTGCGATATAAGGAAAGTTATTTACCGGGTCAAATACGTCACGGATCACATAGAGCTGGTTGATTGGGCGAAATGTAACGGATATAATGAGCTCATTATACTGCATGGAAATTAGCGGAAACGCACGCTGCGATTTGTTACAGAACCAAGCGTTTAAGGGAATGTATAGTGTGCGACCACGAATAGAAGGCTCGGGGCCGTTATTGGCCTCTGTATAATAAGCGTTTGGATAAGAGTTCACGCGGGAACCGCTGTTGCCAGGATCGTTCAAGTCTTTCGTGTCGCCGCTCATTCTATTAAACAGTATTCGCTTCGTACCTGTGAGGTCCCGCTGAATCTGGGCCAATAAGAAATCTCCAGAGAACTCCTGAAGTTTGGAATTACCGCACGTAATGCGTATATTGGAAATCATCTTGGCGCCTATGTTGTCAATCCATTTGAACTCGTAAGGCGCCCATCTATTTTCGGTTTCCTCGCACGGAGGATAGATAGGAGACCATATATTGGGTAAATCTACTGTAATGTATGTGTCCATCAGTAGATCAGCGTATCTGGGGATTTTAAACTCGAACGTGGTTTCGTCCGTTAGACTTAACGTTCTCGCCCCCTCGTAGTCAACCCGGAACTTTTGTAACCCAAAATTGGTTGTTCTAGCGTAGGTTGACTTGAAAAAAGTTTTTGAAGGATTACCGAACAGTATTATTGATTGTTGACCTTGGCTCACTAATGATAATAGACCGCCAGGCATATTCTGGGTTATTAATATACGGTTATATTATTTAACCTTTTTCTAGATATAATAATATTTAAATATATCAATAGACAGATGGAAAACTCAAGTACAAGCACATACACTGGTAAAATTTCTGGTTCAATTAATAAAGCGTTTAACACGGTGAAATCTGTTGATACTGGAAAAATTCTCAGGTCACTTAACGAAAACATGATTGTTATCATGGTCAACATTTTATTGGTTATCGCCATTGCTCTTATGATTTGGAATTATAGCTACAACAGAACCCTCGAGAAGGCATTGTGTGATGATATGATTGCCATGTACCCCGAACCCAATGGATACTTGGCGTCTATCAACTTTAACGCGAAGGTTTCCAGCAACGCCACCAACAATTTTACACACAAGATTTATGATTATTACATAAAAACCGCATATAACGCATGTAGTCCAGGAAACTACAAAAACAGTGCGGTGTCTACATGTGCACTAAAAGACGTAATCAGTCAAGGTGTTCGATGCTTTGATTTCGAGGTTTACTCCCTCGATAACCAACCGATTATAGCTACATCCATGGACAAGAACGTCTACGTGAAAGAGACATTCAACTACGTTCCGTTTGGAGACGCGATGACCATTTTGCGCGATTTCGGACGTTCTGCTACAGGGTGTCCGAATCCACGCGACCCGATGTTTATTCATCTTCGTTTTCAAAGCAACAACCAAAAGATGTTTTCCAATTTGGCAACTATATTCAAAAACATGCAGACCGAAAACTTGATTCTACCGTCTCGCCTCAGTATCGCTAAGTATAACAAGAATTTCGCCGGCCTCCCGTTGAGTGAACTCATGGGGGACTCCAGTCCGGCACCCATTGTCGTGATAGCCGATAAAACGAACCCGTCCTTCCTGGAAAACCAGCCACTGCGTGAATGTATTAACATGGTGAGTAATTCCGTGTTTATGCGCTGCTTGCGATACACGACTGGTGTCAAACACACGCCTGATATGGACGAGTTAAAACATTACAACAAGCAAAACATGACCATCGTTTTGCCCGACGATAAAAACAACCCGGACAATCCTGGTAGCGTGTTTTCGCGGTCGCTTGGGTGCCAGATGGTGGCCATGCGGTACCAGACTCCTGACCCGCAATTGAAAGAGGATACCGACTACTTTAACAACCAGGGACACGCGTTCGTGTTGAAACCTCTTGAGTTGCGCCACACACCTGTTTACATTAAGAAGCCTCCTCCTCCAGACAAGAAGTTGTCTTATGCTCCGCGCACGTTGAAGGACAAACAGGGGCTTTATGATTTTGAAGTATAACTGGCTGACGGAAGCGCGAGATTTTCTGCGTAGTATATATAGTCTTATGTCTAAGAAAATATGTACCAAGAACATGTCATTCGACGAATGCGAACTCGCCATTTTACGAACCGCGGTAGACACCGCTCAAGAAAAGATCGCTAAGCGCGTGGTGTCGTCACCGGCAATCAAAGACATGACGGTGATAGTGGAGAATTTTATCAAGAAAAAGGGACTGATTCCCTATGGTGGAATCGCCATCAACAACGTGTTGCCCAAGGACGACCAGTTTTACGACGAGGAGACGGACATACCCGACTATGATTTCTTTTCACCCAACGCAATGGATGACGCGAAAGAGCTTGCCGACATTTACCATGCCAAAGGATACGATCATGTTGAAGCGAAAGCGGGGCAACATTTTGGGACGTACAAGGTGTTCGTCCAGTTTATTCCCGTGGCCGACATTACCTCCATCCCCAAACCACTGTTTAAAACGCTGAAAAAGCACGCAATCACGGTGGATGGTATTCCGTACACGCCGCCCAATTTCCTGCGAATGTCTATGTTTTTGGAACTAAGTCGACCTGCTGGTGATACGAGTCGGTGGGAGAAAGTGTATAAGCGTCTGCGTCTGCTAAATAAACATTATCCCCTCAACAGCAAGAAGTGCGACGGTGCTGAATTTCAGCGCCCAATGGAGTTTTCTCAGGACGAGGCTGTCCGCATTTTCGAGGTATCTCGCGACGCTCTGGTGAACCAAGGTGTGGTGTTTTTTGGAGGATACGCCATTTCGCACTATTCGCAGTATATGCCCAAAAAGCTTCAGAAGAAGCTGCGCCCTGTTCCCGATTTTGACGTATTGTCCGGCGAACCGAAGAGGACCGCCGAGATTTTGCGCGAACGGTTGAAGGATGCTGGCGTGGACAACGTAAACATTGCGTTCCATAAACAGGTCGGCGAGATCATTCCAATGAACTACGAGGTCAAAATAGGGAAAGACACCATATGCTACGTCTACGAACCCATCGGATGCCACAGCTACAACATGGTTCGGGTGGGCACGAGGGAAATCAAGATAGCCACTATCGACACCATGTTGAGTTTCTATCTGGCTTTTTTATACGGGTATGCTGATTATGGCGACGAGTATGCGCAACGTGTTCTGTGTATGTCCCAGTTTCTGTTTGACGTTCAGCAAAAGAATCGGTTGTCGCAGAAGGGTCTTTTGCGGAGATTTAGTATCGCCTGTTACGGGCACCAGGAAACGCTGGAGGAAATGAGAGCGCACAAAACAGAGGTCATGGATGAGTTGCGCAGCCAACGCGGGACGCGTATCTACGACGAGCACTTTTTGGTGTATCGTCCCGGCGACAAACGCAAGTCTTCTTCGGCGCGCAAGACAACGAGACAAACGCGTAAACGTGGAAAATCCAAGACCAAGAGCAGGAAGAGGAAGACGCGTTCTAAAAAAACCGCAAAAAGAAAAATATAACCTGTTGTATATATAGACATGCCCAAGGAATACGAGGCGAAATTTCTGAATATTGATGTGGCGGCCATCAAAAAAATACTGCGTAAACACGGCGCCAAGAAAATACACGACCCCGTCAAATTTTACCGGGTTATTTTCAAGAGATGCGAGGAGAAGGGCGACAAGCCAGGGTTTGTTCGCATTCGAGACGAAGGAAAAAGTGTAACCATGACCACGAAGGTCTTTGAAAACTCCAAGTTTCCACAGGAACATGAGGTGACTATTGGCGATACGTTTGAAAAGGGGGTGGAGTTTCTACGAAGCATTGGTCTGGAGGAAAAGTCCTACCAAGAAACCATCAGAGAGAAATGGACACATCCGTTGGCACACGAGATTACGTTTGATACCATACCCGGATTGCCTATTTATATGGAAATCGACTGCACCGACGAGGATAAACTCAACAAACTGGTGGCGCTTTTAAAACTGGACAAAAAGGACATGCATTATGGGTCGTATGACAAAACATTCACCGAATACTACGACATCCCGTCCAGCACGATTATCAACAGGACGCCCAAACTCACGTTTCAGAACGTGAAGCGGGAGATAGACCCCAAGAAAAACCAGGAGTTGTTCGATGAGCTGGTCAAGCTGAACAACAGTGTGGACGTGAAGCACATGGATGCTTACTACAAAAGGTATATGCGTCATGTCTACCACAAGTTTCTTGTTCCTACACACGAATCCTCTGGAGCAGGTAACACGGGTCACAACAAGACACAAAAGAAGAGTTCGCGTGGCCACAAGAAATCCAAGAAATCCAAGAAATCCAAGAAAAATAAAACAACTCGAAAACGCAGGTAATGTATGCCGGATTCTCTTATAAATAAAATGACGTGATTATTTATAAGAACAACTATGTTTTACACCAAAATGGAAAGACTACAGATTGTCCTCCCCATTGTACACAACTTGAAAAACTTCAAGGGGCGGAACAACGTAATCGTGAACTTGTATAACGATAACTTGTGTCATTTTGTCACCGAACTAAAGGAAATTTTCGACAAATACATAAAACAGGAAGACGGTGAGATGATGGACTACAGTGGAACCCTGTTGTTTGAAGAAACCGGGCAAGACATCGAGTATCTGCTGCCGTGTAAAAAAGATACACCGCCCTTGTTTGTAATAAGGGGGAAACGATGAGAACGGTGAAACCATTAACCAAATAGGATATTGACAGCCATGAACAGAAGAAGACGAAGCCCGTGATATAAGACAAACATCATTACCGAGAGGGGACAAATAAACCCTATCACAATAGTGATGGTGACGTAAGAAGCAGCCGCAGCGTATTGTGCGTATAAAGAGAGATTGTGTGTAATAATCACGCCTCTGTTGTATTTCATACGCGTCATCATTTCCGTGTTGAATTTTGTCAGACAGAAAATCGAGCAAATATACATATCTGGCGACCTGCTGAACTCGATTATGTCGGCTTTACACACAGTACATCGATGATACGGGACGAACCCATGTATGTAATATTGTACGTCTCGTGGGATATGATCAATTGTGGAAAGGTCCATATACTGTTCACTGATTAGTTTTTCGAAGTGTATCCCCATTCCAGTGTATCATAAAAAAAATGGAGGTTTTCTTAATATCCCGTAGATATACAAGTAATAATGTCTACAGATACACCCAGACCACAATCGGGTAGGAAAAATCTTATTGGTAACAAACACAAGGTAACGTCAAATTCCACTCGTCGTACAACCGACGATATATGGATAGGGTACCAACCAGACCCATACCCCTCCATTCTTTCCGAATCAATTATACTCGACGATAAATTACTCTTCAAAAATACCGAAACGCATTTCAAATATGTGATACAACATCTGGCACGTAGGTCGTCGCATAAACTCATGTCAACCAATGTTCTTCGCTACGACAATGAACGAAAAATGATAATGGAGTTCGGTAACAAACTTTATTGTAGCAATAAATACGCCATGTTGTTGAAACCCCATATATATATGGTGTTGTTGTATGCTTATTACGCGGTTCATTTAATCGAACAATACTGGGACAGATTAACATTCAAACACATCAAATACTACTTTGCTGGAAGGTTATACAAAGTAGCCGAGGCACTTTTTTTTGACATTACCTCTCGCGATATTATCCTGGATGGAGTAAATATTTCCAGTGAAATCCGACGAGCCTTTATGGGTCTGGACGTATGCGATGACAACGACAACATGTAAGTTAATGTAAGTTAATTTAAATTAACGTATATAAATAAAAAATATTTATATCTGTTTAGTATATTTTGTGCGAACTTAAATGTCCGAAGGTGTAAAAGAATTAAATAAAAAAAAAATGATTGTTGAGAACGAAGAAATAAATGTTAATACAGATACAATGCAAGACCACTCCATTGAAAAACAACCAAAAGAGGTTAACTATATAGATCTATTTTGTGGGTTAGGAGCATTTCATACAGCATTTAACAGAAAGAATAATCTCCAAAATGAAGTTAAATATACTTGTGTGTTAGCAAGTGATATTGATGAAGATGTTAGAAACATATATCAAGAAAACTATGGAATAAAACCAGAAGGAGATATTAATAAAATTAATATAGATACTATACCCGATTTTGATATCTTATGTGCAGGATTTCCGTGCCAACCATTTAGTATTGCTGGTAATCAACAAGGGTTCGAAGATAAAACTCGTGGTAATTTATTTTACAAAATATTAGAAATAATCGATAAAAAACAACCAAATACATTAATGCTTGAAAATGTTAAAAATCTTCACACAATTCATCAGGGCGAAACATTCAAGACTATCAAAAATGAAATTGAAAAGCGAGGATATATTGTTAGTTATAAAGTAATTGACTCGCGATACTACAATTCGCCACAATCAAGACAGCGTGTATATCTTATTTGTGATAAAAAGAAAGAATATACTTTCAAGGAGGTAAACAATCCAATTGTTCCAGTATCAAGTATTATAGATAATAGTATTGTAAGTTTCTTGAATTACGAGGAAAAATATAAATTAGAAAAATGTAATGGACAAAGTATGATGAAATATAAACTGATAAACAAGAAATCGGGAAAGGGTGGAAGACAGGGAGAACGCGTATACGATACAACGGGGTGTGGTCCAACGATATGTGCTTCTTCTGGCGGACCTGGTGCAAAAACCGGATTATATGACTTTGATGGAAAAATTAGAACATTAAGCGTTGGCGAAACATTAAAAATGTTTGGTTTTGATTCTTCGTATAAATATGAAACGCTAACAAATAAAAAAAGGATGTTGTTTTACTTAGGGAATAGTATAGTGGTAAATGTCGTAGAACATCTCATATCAGATTTATAAATTGTGCTGCAAATTATATACTTTGTCTACGATTTTACTTACAACTATTTTGATTTGTAATTGATTACTACCTTTTTTTCCACCATCTCCGCCCTTTCGCTGGAATGATAAGATACTATCATTTCCAAGTTTTATTACTGTTTCTTTGTTTGAAATTTTAAAATCTAATGTTTCTAAGTAATCAATTACATCCTTTATTTTTAATATTGTAATTTTTGTTCGTTTACCGGCAACATATCCGACACCAATTAAATATTCGGGTTGTGTGTCAGTATTTGTGCCCAGAAATGCATAATTCAATATTTGTCGTTTATATTTATTCAACTCCATAACAAGCTTGTCTAACTCTTCTTGTGAATAATTAGATCGACTTAATTTTTTTATTGATGTATTTGGATCTACATGTGTCCCATTAGATAACAATGAACGTTCACACAAACCTTTAAGCATGTGTGCTACCTCATTTAGCTCTGGTATGTATTTAATTAGGGCATCGACCCAATGTCTATCTATTTGTTGAAATTGTCCATCTTTATATTTTTTTACCTGAGCTTTTAAATAACCTATGGGTTGGTCGAGTATCACTATTTTTGATTGTATATCGACCTTCGAAGTACCAGATACTTGTTCCCAATCACCATAACTATCTCCTAACATCTCCGAAAATGTTGTTTTTATTGTTTCATTTGTTAAATCTATACATACCAGAGCTTCTTCTTTATAACCATTTTTGGCAGTTTCGCTATTAATATGAGATAATGGTTCCTTCTTTTTTTTGATTTCGATATCGGATTCTCTCGATTCAACAAGTATTTTTGGATTTTCAATGTTATTTTCAATTTTATTTTCAATTTCAATTTTCGCAGTTGATGCTGGTTCAGACATACTGCTTTATTTAAGTATACTAAGTATTTGTTTTACACCCTTGAAACGCGAGTTAATTCAGTTCATTTTTTTACAGCCTCGAAGATTTAGCACACAGTTTCACGACATTACAAATAATCAAAAGTGTACATCTTCAAGGGTGTGAACAAATCTCGTATACGTCGCATTATACACGATAACAATATTACCTTTCCGGGCGGTGTCATCATCTATAATTTTAGACACTACAACATATATCGGTTAATATACATAGTTCTTTTCGTGTAATGAATGACCTGTTTCCGCCTCCGTCTCATATTCGCCCATCGACGCCTTTCCGTTCGCCTTTGCGCGAACCATCAACACCTGTTGAGCGACTCCCTTGTTTGCGTCATCTCCTTTCCATGTGCTCAACACACTTGCCTGTAGTGCTCTTCCGTATGAAAAGGTAAGTCTCCAGGGCGTCTTTTGAGGACACGCTTGACCATACTTGTTGATTTTATCCAGTGCCATGCTTGCCTCTGTCTCAGACATACCACCCGACAAAAATACAACACCTGGCATGTCTACAGGAATCGACTTTCGGAACGCATCGACAGTATATCTCGCGATATCTTCACAGCTCGATTCTTCGGAACACGACACGCCGGGTCTCACCATATTGGGCTTCAGAAGAGTACAATCCAGGTCGACCTTGTGGCGCAGTAGCTCGAGATAGACCTTATTTAACACTTCTATGGCTACGTCGCGTGACTGGGAAATTGTGTGGGTGCCGTCCATGAGAATCTCGGGCTCGACGATGGGGACAAGTCCGTTATGGATACAAATGGAAGCGTATCTTGCCAACGTGACTGCGTTTTCGTGGATAGACAGCTCGGACGGCAGCTGTTTTTCCGTATCAATTTTCAGCACAGCACGCCACTTTGCGAATCTGGCCCCCGCCTTGTAATATGTTTGGCACCGAACGTCAAGATCGTCCATTCCCTGTGTAACGGTTTCTCCATCAGTCCCATACAGGGGTTTTACGCCCATATCGACCTTGATTCCTACCAAAATGGAATTGTCGAGAAGGGGTTGGATAAGTCTGTTCCCATTTTCTTTTTTATCAAGCAGTGTCTCTTCGTAGGTAATCACGCCGCTAATGTGTTCGTTCAAACCGGGGGTCGTAAACAACAAATCGCGGTATGCGATGCGGGTTTCACGTGTATTATCGACGCCAATGGTTGCGAATCTTTTGCCAATGGTGCCGGTGCTTTCATCTGCCGCGAGAATTCCTTTTCCAGGCGAACAGATTGTGTGAACAGTGCGCAGAAGTTCAGACCGATAAGCGTTGTCTGACATCGTTAGTTTATATTATAAACTGCCTTTATATTCATAATGTATTATAAATATTGGCTACTGGCTACTAACCCCGGGTTGATATCCGTAATAATAGTCGTATACGTTATAACTTAAATACTTATAAATATTTACATACATGGTAGTGTTTTACATGATAAATTTCAACGACGACGATAGAAAACATAGAATGACATCACGGTTTCGTTCGCTGGGACTCGATCTTCAATTTGTGAACCCTGTGTATGACAGCGATGTTCGATTGGAAAACACAAATCTCTACAAACGAACAAGCTCTATCATGCTACAACATCTTGATTCCGTTCGCCATTTCTATGAAAACACGTCTGCTGAATATTGTGTGGTATGCGAAGACGACATATTTGTGTCGAAGAATTTAGCACGCGACCTGCCTGAGATAGTGGATACATTTACTTACCTCCGGCTCGACGTGCTGCTTCTTGGATACCTCTTTCCCGATAATCTCCATGGCAACTGGCATTTTCCCGTGTTGAAGGACACAGAGAAGTACTCCTATCATGGATACCCAGATGATATATGGGGAAGTCAAATGTACATGGTTTCGAGAAAACACGCAAAATATCTGTTGGAGACGTTCACTATCGATTTTGCTATGGAAAATCTCGAAAAAATCCACTATAACCCAGACTGGACAATTACTAAATACGGAAGACGTGCTGCTATTAGTCCGATGTTAGCCGTAGAAGAAGGAGACGAAAAATCAGGACATGACGGTCAGTCAGATTTCCACAGGATATGTTTCGAACAGAATTACAGACCTGATGTGTATAGGTAACTAACACCCTGGCGACAGTCTACGCATATTAGTTGAGGTGGAGTAAAATACGTATGATAGAATGATAGAATGATACGTATTTTATTGGCATAGGTTCGATACACAATCAGTTAAAATGTATTGAATAACGCAAGCGATTTGGTGATTACGTGGTATACGGTGGCATACAACACGCTGACAAACAAAAAACCGTACAAATTATAGTTTCCATCTCCCATAAAGAGAGCCGGAACAAAGACAAATAGTTGTTTTTTCAAGAACGGTAATTGGAAAATGAAGAAAAGAATCGCCAACATGATAGGTGTTTGTAAGTCTTCGTATAGTCTGTCAAACTGACCTTCGTTCTGTAGCTTTGAATTATATGCGTTCACTATTTCGTCGGCGTCCTCTTCCTGGTTGACGTAGTCTTCGTGCGAGTCAGGTTCTGGAACATAGTTAGGTTGTATTTGTTCATCCTGAGAGATATGATGCGATGTGTTTGGCATATCCCTTGACATAAGTTGCGTTGCGCCCGTCGCAGATGCTTGTTGAAGTCCCGTAACAATACTATTGATGCTTTCTTGATCAAGCATATGCGTTACAGGGGGAACAGACGAACCATGCGGACCCTGCTGTTGAGCCAATGCCGGTTGTTGTGTTGGTGCCTGCGATTGAGCCGTCTCGTTAACTGTAATCTGAACATTCGAATGCTCGTTCCCGCCCGCCGGATCAACTGGTAACGAATTAATGCTTGTGGTGTTAGACATACAATAAGTACACATTCATTGCTCGACTATACAACGCAAATTACTTAAACTCCAGAATATCCTTGGATTTGTCGCATTTTACGTGGGACGGTTCGTATGTATAACATTTGCCGTCGTATTTGAATGTTTCCCCATCCATTTCATCTAAAGGAGGGGCGTAGTACACGGCACAATTCCTTCCTTTGCATACCGTTCTAAACAACGATGCGACGCCAAGTCCTAAAATAATGGACAACATGATTTTTCCAGTCGGGCTATGTAGAAGTTTGGATAGGTGCATAGATATATAATACCATTAGATATTATCTATCTGTCATTATTCCTGTATGGTGATGTCTTTTGTGGTGTATCCGCATTCAGCGTCTTTTGCTTTGTACGTGTAACAACTTCCTGCGTTGTCTTTGTAGAGTATTTCGCCTACATTTTCAGGACTTGGATAAATATACACTGGATGAAGGTCTTCACCCCAAATGTAAATAAAGAGCAATCCAACGACAAAGCTTACAAGAAACACGGGTATCGAGATAAATTTGAGAATGGACGTCATATAGTACATGAACATTTTATTGCGTGTAGTATTGGGTAGACTCGAGCTGGATTGTGAGCCAGCGAGTCTAATCGTTCACTGTCTACTGTCAACACTATTTTCTCCGTTTCTTGTCTTTCTTCTCCTCCACAGAGACCCCCACGTTAAATGTAACAACCCCATGCTCATTGACAGCAGAGTCGTTTTCGGTCACGGTATAATCAAGCGACTTTTGAACAAGTGAGCATTGGTTATCGGATTTGGATACGGTCATTATAGGATATTTCAATCGCCGCAGGTCCTCTACCTTGGGGGTTAGTTGGGAAATTAACAATGTCGCCGCATCTTGAACATACTGAACATCCTGTTGGCGATTGAAATCCCGTATATAGTCCTTGATTTGGTTGATGTTGTGGTAGATCTCTAACTCCAATTTCTGGGTTTCCGCCTTCTTTTCGGGACTATCGTAGATAGAAACATAGGACACGAGAAGAATTTCATACATCTCGGTTGTGCTGGAGAGGTCAGTTTTGATTTTTTCAAACTCGTCTACTGCCTTATCTGTGGTGGTGTATCCGAACAACAGGTCGTTTTTAATGATGACAATTTGTTTTTTCAACCCGTTCATTTCCTCCTGCGTTGCCTGTAAATCGGACGCTATGGTTCGAATTTTACCTAAATTAATCTCGATATCAAGCGGACACGGATCGATACGATCTCCACACAACGCCTTGGCAATGCGTCCGTCCGTTGATGTATCATACTTAACCTCGAATATGCTACCAACTTTACGTTTACAGTTTACACATGATGGTTTCAATTTCTTATATTCGTCTCGTTTTTCCTTTATAGAAAGCCCCTTCTTTTTTGCAATCTTTCTACGAAGTTCGCGCAACTGTTCATCGTACTCGCTCTTGAGTTTGTAGAAATTGTGTACAGCGTTCTGAAACTCCATGTTCGTTTCCACTTCTGTTTTTAGATTGCCAAGGGATACTTCGTCCACAATGGCATTTGTCATGTCGCTCATGATTATACTGTATCGTTATATTATTTTACCCAAACTGCCGATTTGAGAAGTAACTGACTCATATTCATTTTCCCAGTGCGGAAGGCTCGTGATAAGCTGCTGATCGGCTTTTTTTCGTGCTTCCTGGAACCCCTTAATTTTGGACAGCACGTATTGTTTTTTCTCTCGGTCTTTGACAGCCATTTCTTCGCTGCTTGGCTTTCCCTTGTATTTGTAAAAAAGAATCGCTCCGACAAGTAGGCTAAACGTTACAAGTATACCAATGTTGAACATGCGGTTTTTGTATTTTTCCTTATACGTGTGACAGTTTTTTAACGTCTCGCGTATAAAATATTTAACGCCCGGTTCAACCAACGATGGGGCTGCCGACTCATGGTAGTTCATCTATATACTGAAAATATACATTTATAGCCGTGAAATAATTTATAATCAGTATTTATACTAGACAATGGCTGAAACAGATGAAGACTCTGCCGATTATACAGGAATCAACATTCTCACTTTCGTGATAATCACTGTTCTATATTATGCTTTTATGAAGCCTAAATTTAAGCTGGAACACATAAAATCAGCAGACAGTATGATAGAAGCGGCCCGGAACCAAAAATACATGTCCGGAATCTATTTTATCGTAGTGTTGTTTTTCCAATTTGCCATAAACGCAAATTCTATGGCACATAAATGTGGTGGTTCTGTGGGCACAAATATAGCGGCCGCCGCGGGAATGACCGTGCTGCCGTGGATTTTCATTTTCGGTGTCATGATGATGTTTATCATGGCGTTCCCTGGGATGAAAACAGCATTTTCTGACGTAATTGGATATTTCGCGGTATCTTATTCGGCGAACAATTTGCTCGCAGAACTCCTGTTGGACACAGAGGTGGAGGCCAAGTTAAAGATGGCAGACGCCGACGACAAAACCAGAGAGGCTGTTCAGTCTGCCGCCCAGGCCATTGTGAAGCTAATGGGGAATGTTTCTATCCTCATCAATCAGGTTGTTCCGGGCAATTTCGCAAAATATTGGGAAACAATGATACCTCTCATGAAACCAAAATACGCTGATTTCCCCGACAGTGCTGAGACTATTGAAAAGAAAGAGAAATTTTTAGAGTTGGCCACGTTTAGAGACAATATTGGCGAGGGGTGTTGGTATATTTACACGGGTATACTGCTGATCATGATTGTACAAAATAATATAGTGACGTATAAATGCGACACTGACCCTCGTTTGATGAATGCTAAATATGACGAGTATCAGGCAGAGCAACAAGCCAAACAGGATGCCACCGAGAAAGAAGACGTAAAATACAAGATGTAATGTGATTACATCCACCAGGATCGTATCATAAATGATTATGATACCATCATCGCATATAAGGATTAAATATACTGTTGAAATTCCAGGTAATAAATAACAGCTAAATAGCATATGATGCCCAATATGAGGGCAAACAGCCACATGGGAAGGATTGTTTTGTTTCTGTACCCCACCCCAAATTGGCGCAATGTACTGTCTGGTTTATACAAAAAGGAGGGTTGTGCCAAAAGCACCACCCCGTATAAAATGATATAAAGGAGAATGGCGACCAGCACAATGTTTGTCTGTAAAAAATTGCGGTTCATTAATATACTCCTACATAAAAAATAGATACATTCTCATCATTGTTAATCGTATGCTTCTTGATCTTCTATTTCGTCTCCATCGTAATTTCCGTCGTCGTAATCATCGTTCATGTGTTCCATGGTATAAGCACCTTCCTCAATGTCCTGGTCCGTCTGTTGCTGAGACAAATAGTCGTCGAGATACTGGTCCTTGTTTCTATCTGTTACGTCCTGGTTGGTTCGCATCAAGTCTCTTTCGACATTCAGGATTTGCTCCATCATTTCCTTTTCTTCGTCGTATAACGCGGCATCGTATCGCGTGATGCCGCTCTTCAACCCCTTGCCCCAGTCCCCCAGCTTATTAATCTTCATCGCAGTATTCACGTTACGCTGTTCATCCGTCATCTTGGATAACCTGTCTGTAAATGTCCGTTTCTCGGCCTCGTTCAGTTTGAACACGGTGTCCATTACGTCATCATAGGACACAGAAACGATGTCAACCGATTTGTGTAACATTTCGAGGTAGACAAGAAGCAGGTCGGCGACGTTTGTTTTCAGTATTTTTTTATCCCCCTCCATCAACAAATCAGTAGACTCCAACTGTACACCCATGTTTGTGTGGACGGTGTCGTCGTCAAGACTTTCCACGGTGAACATATTTTCAAGCGTGTTGTCTTTGTTTTCCTCTACGTAGATCATCGCAGGAACACTTGTGAGTTCCATGTATGCTTTCAGCACTTCAAGGACGTAGTATTCCATAATCAACACCGAAAGTCTTTGGTCGAAGACCGAATGTTTGACGGTCCCATTATATTCAATACTGCTGAAATACGGGGTGTTGTTCATCAGTTTGAACATATCTTTACACCTCCCTCCAATGGTTTGCAAAATCGTGTAAATGTGTTTTCGAGAATAAAACGTTCTCAACTTGACTACTTCGTCGCGAACGATATTTTTTAGATCCATCGCATGTAGTTGCGACAATCCCATATACGAGGGTATGGATGTGTTGTCATAGTCCACCTCGTTCATAATGATGGTTGGGTATACATGAATAAAGTTATCTACAAAGGTCTTCAGTGTGTGAATTGTATTGTATCCATACGCGTCGCTTATGTTAGGTTCCGCCGTTCGATGTTCCTCGTTAAAGAAGAAAATGCCGTCTAATCTCTTCTCGATCTTTGTTCTGTTAAACTGACTATTCGATGTATGAAGAGAGAGGAAGTCGACAACGTTCTCGCGGGACTCGCGGTTGCTGCGTGCGAGAAAGTTCTTGAATTCGCGGGTCTGTTCGTCCCGTTCCTCTTGAACCATGGAAAATGTTTCCAGATTGTCCTCCATGAGTCTTTTGAATTCGGAGTTTATATGTAACCCACCAGCATCCTCTTGAGACTCCTCCTCCTTGTCTTCCTCTTTCAATATGTCCCTAATACACTGGGCATAATCGGTTGTAGGCAAGACAACAGGAGAACGGACAATGTTCTCTCTCGATACAATTTGAAACAACTGGACCAGTGAAACCGCATCGTAATTACGACCATCGTTCTTTAGCTTGATGATCATTTCACGCATACTCTCGGTTGATTGGATGTTCTCCGGCTTGTCGTTACAAAACTTCATGAGGTTATCGGGAATGGGGAAAATAGTGTTAAATTTACAGTATACGATAAACGCCGTGTAGATAGTATTCTCACCGAATTCGTTTTTAACTGCAGGATACACTGTCTTGGTGTTCAATGGACTATAAAACAGCATCGCTGTGCTGATAACCTGCACGTCTTCTAATGTAAGTCTCATTTGGTTCACAAGGTTGTTGTAGATTGATATTTCCTTGTCCTTGCTGACAAAATATTCGAGTGCGTTCGTCTGTTCCTTTGTTGTGCTACAACATGCGTTTTCGAGGAACGGATCGTTTGTCATGTTTTTCAGAAGCAGTGTTTGTTTGGCCACGATGTTTTGGATTCTCTCCTGGATACCAAATGAATAGTGGATTATCTTCGACGCGACTACCAACAAATCCTCTGTCTGTCCAGTGTGACCAGATTTCAGATCTTGTAACAGTTTGGCCTTGAATTCTGTAGTCAACGGAGCCAACCTACTTACTTTAAATGGAAACAGTGGGGGGACAAACCGTTTCCAAGTAAATGTCGGGTTTAGTTCGTCGGGGATGGTATCTGGAGGAGACAGGAGTAGGTAATCTGCCTTTCGCTGGAATGCCTGCTTTACTTCAGGCTGGTCGATGTATTTTTCCTGGATGGTCTGTTTCAACGCTTCGGCAATAGACGACTGTTTCTTTTTCTTGAGGACATTCCACGGGTCGCTGGAATTTCTTATGTTATACGCAATACATGAAATGTAGTTAATTGCGCTGTCATCTCCTGCCCCTTCGAATGGAAACCCCTTGAAAGACGTCACGCACCCTGGGAACGTGCGTCGTGTTGTGATAGAAGGTATGCTTGTCTGAACGCCAATGACAAAGGAGGCCATTGTGTAATATAAAATGCGCGCGTTATAGTATTCATTGTAGCTGGGGAGACTCTTGTTTGCCTTTGAGGCCTTCATTATACGCTTCTTGTATTTCTCTTCGTCGTCAAGTTTGTTATGAAACAATCGAATTGCCATTTCCACAATGAACTCGCGCTGGTCTTCTATACTTATTCCCATATTCGATGCAAACGCATCAATGACGTTGTTACACATCTTCATCTCTATTGTCTGTTTGACCTTTTTACCATCCGTGTTCAACAATCCAATCACCTGCTGAGCTGCGTCCTTTTCTAATATAGCACGACTTACATCTTTGAACCCATCTACATATGTTTCTTCAAACACGAAGTTGTCTACTTGTATGACTTGACCACTATGTTCATCTACCCACGCATTACCATCATCGCTAATTTTACCAATGGTAGATTTCAAATGTTCTACTACGGTCTGGTAATGTTCAGGATTATCAACAAATGCTGCGGCCAATGTATACCTGAATTCTGGCATAAGTGGAGCGTTTGTCTTTATGCAGTATCTCCAGTAGGGGCTTTCGTCGGTATCAATCTGCGCCTTTCTTGTGAACTGCATGGTAAATCTAATAATGTCGTTTTGTTTTTTGACAAAATCTCCCTGGCCGAGAATTCGATTGAGTCCGACCGAATAGGGGGAAACTGTGGAACTAAAGGCATCTGCGTCCGTCCCATTTCCGCCGATGAGCACCTTTGCGTTGTTGTATTTAAATACATCCTTCATCTTGATGTCAACGAGTTCCGCTATGGTATTTTCGGAGTATTCAAACCGTTCGCGGATTTTAAACTCCATGTCCTCTTTTGAAAGAACATACCGCTGATCGAATTCGTTAAGAATACTCTTAAGTGCACGCCCCTCAAGCTGGGTCTTATTCATATCGGTGGATTCGCACNTGTCGTTGACCTTTAGACAACTGGTGTGTATGTTACATAACAAGTCCTCGTCGTTAACAAACATGGATTTGTCCACACTGTCGTCTTGAATCCAGACATTGTTCGTGCGTCTAAAATAGGAAATACTGGTGGTTTCGTCTGCTGCGTTAATATCAAATATAAATGCGTAGTCTCCTTCGCGCACACTTTTCATGCCACTTATCAGGGTTTCTGCAAGATACATCGCCTCGTCGGTGGAGAGTTTCTTGGATTTCTCCAGTTTTTTCACCAAAAAATCAATAAACTCGTCGGGGTCCTGTGTGGACATATGCTTCTCATAATCGTCCAATATAGAATACATGGTCTTGTCGAATTTTTTATCGTAATAAATATCGATGTTGTTATCTTGCTCCATTTGTTCCGCCGTGGAATACTGTTTCGCAATATGATATTCTTGGCAGTCGTTTTTCTTGGTGAATTCCTCCAGCAGCTCATTGTTTGTTGCTTCTGTATCTTCAAACAGTCTGGAGATATCAGTAGGATACATGAGTGATATATTTTCAAACGCAATAGCGTTGTTGTACAGTCTTCCAGAATCACGGGATATAATTTTAGCAAGGAGTTCTGAATTTGTCAGTTGATGGTCGCCACTGTAATCATATCCATCGGTGAAAATTGTCTTGGCCAATTTGTTAGGGGCATGATAAATCGCCTGAGCCGACGCGTTAAGAGCCACCTTGGGTTTCATGGAGGCCAGTTTGAAGAAAGCGTGGCTTCTCTCGACATACATGGCAATGCGGCTGACCGTCTCGTTGAATATGAATTCAACCATTTCCGTGTATTGGGTATACGTTAGGTCATCACAATACACCAAAAACGGCTCAAGACACTGAACAACGTCTACCAACGATACCTGACCCTTCATATATTTTTTTGTCATCTGAAACAGAGTCAACGTCTTGGGGACAATTTTACCAACGAATTTCTTGTATTGTTCGTGGCTGTCTTCTGGAACCGTATCCTCCATGGAGGATGTGTAATTGTTGATATTTGCGAGAAAGTTAGTCTCGTCAAACAATTGTTTCTGGTCATCCACCTGTATGGTATGGACCTTCGTTGCGGCGTTCAGAAAATTCCAATATTGAATAAAAGAGTTGTTCAAATTTGCTCGACTAAGTATGCTCGTGTTCGGGAGGTTGATTCTCGAAAAGCGAACAACTGGTTCTGGTAACGTGAGGATTGATTTTACCGACATGGTGTCGTTTGGAACAATATCTGTTAGTTTGTATGTCATCGTTGATTTGTCTAATTTTGAAGCAACGATTGTTTTGGCCCCCAAATTGTATTTCTGAACAAGAAATCTCTTTGACCGAAGGTTGTTGTGGTCCACGACACTTGAATATATAGACCCAAGATTATCAATAATCACATTGATGTTCGCGTTTACGCTACTCGTGTACAGGATATCAGACGAGTCTTCAAAGTTTATATCCTGGAACGGCTTCTGTTCGTTATCAATAGTTTTGATTAGATGGATGTATTTATTTTGTCCATCTGGAAAAGAGTTGGACTTGTATAGTTCCATATCTTGTTGAATGGACGCAACGTCTTCCATGGTTTTCAAGGTAATAATGTCGTTGGGCAGATCCTCTATTTCGCCGGCTACATTGAATACCTTTTTTACGTTTTTTGCGACAGGGAGCAACCAGAACAACTTCTTATTGAAGCTATGTAACTCGTGTGCCAGTGGTTTCCAGTCTGCTTCCTTTTTCAGCATGGATAACACGTTTTCGTGTTGATCCATGTGGGAGAATTGTGTTCGCAATTGCTTGAATCGTTCAATGATGGTGTGGATGTGTCGCAGCGCAGTCCGTGTTCTCTCAGAGTTGGGGATGGTTGATAACATTTCGTCCAACAAGTCGTTACATTGTGCTTCGATGCTATACCTCACGTTGGACGCTTTCTTTTCCACATATGCGTCAACGGGGGCAAATTCTTCCCCCATCCCAAAAACAACATCGTTTGCTTGAAGAATCATCTTTTGAATGTTGTCGCGAACACTGCTTACTGATATGACTTGTGCATCTTCTAATTCATCGTCGTATGGTTCGTTGTCTTTTTCGACATCATCTGCCATGTCGACATCATCGCCAATATCGTCCATTGTGTCCAATGATTGGACGCGTAATTCTTCATCTTCCGTTTCGGTCATTTTCAACGTGTCTGGTGCTTTACGTATTTCGATAAGTTCAATAGGTATGTCATCGGGTATACCAGCATAGTCGAAATTGATATAGAGTATATCGTTGTCAGGATGGGTTTTTAATTCAATCATGTCTTCTTCCAGGTCGGTAATCCGTCCTGTAATGATCGACGGGATGTCTCCACCGAAGTGAATGTTTATCCAGGTTCCAGGCAGCAACTTATTTTGTCTCGCATACCCATGTTCTTTGTTCCTGTACACGAGAGAAATATCGGTAATATGCCCGTCTCCTATTGTACCATCCTCCTGAATTCTGAGTGTGGTAGGCACCATCGTGGAGGTGTTAATCAACGAGATCTTTGATAAATTTATGAAATCGATAATAAATGTTTGGTCGTTAAGTATTTCATTCAACGGACTCGTCACTTTGATAACGTCTCCAAGCATAAGCGGTATGGAAGTTCTTTCATTATCACTTATATTCGAAGAAGATATGTTTTTATTTTCATCAGCAGTGACCATATTACTTCTATATTTAGATTAGAAATTTTTATATCACAACAAAGCCAAATGAATAAGTAACAATACAAAAATACAGGGTATGTATGTATGTATTGTTATACCAAACACGATGAGTAGACTAAATAGACTTTTTAATTTTATTATAAATAACTGTCAGGTCCTGAATACATGTTTGTAGATGTCCTTTAATAGACGAGCGGTCAATCACGTCTTTGTATGCTACTCTGACGATACTGTCGTTGTCATGCGGATGAACCTTCTTAAATCCACAAAACGACAATATTTCAGCCCCCTCGTAGAATTTTGTGTAGAGGGCAAATTCAAGCGCCTTTCCGATCGTATAGTCCTCGTTTGGAATGATTATATCATAGCAATTTTTCATCGTGGTGGTTGATTCATCTATCTTCAGTTTATCGTCAACTATTAACGTCTGAATCACCTCCATGTTTTTAATAAGGATATCGCATCCCTTGTGAACAATCTCCTGGTTCGTGAATACGCCACAAGTCTCCAGAACAAAGTCAAAACTGTCCTTTTTAGTAATGCGGAATCCATCAAGTAGTTTCCAGTTAGTGGATTCGAATTTAATGTCGTCGGCACTAAGTCCAGCGTCCTTCCATTCCTTTCTTTTTTTGTTGAGTTCAATTTCTTGTTTCACATCGTCAACCGTATTTCCGTAGGAACAACACGAGACGACATTGAACATTCCATTTTCTTTGGCATTTCCAATCGAGAATTCGCACGTCAACTGTAGTGCCTCGCCAGGTATTTCATCACTAATCATTGGTTTGAGACGCAAGAAGTCAATGTAATAACCAGTTTGGTCACATGGAGGAAATATCAACTGCGTGTCGCTGTCCGAAAGATAAGATTGCGTGTCAATATTCTTGATCTTGAAATCCTGTGTTGTCACATGCAGAATCGTGTCTGTGTTGTTTTCCTGGTCAATTTCTACAATATAGTTTTTTAACGGCATATCCATGTCTTTGATGTGTATAGGGACGCACCCCAGACGTTGCTTGATAATTTCGTTGTTGAACGCTGATGTGTTTTTAGTGACAATACATTTATTCACATCCTCATTATATGTCTTGAATACAACCGTGTCGATTTCCGACAATATAATGCGTCTTACCGAATTCGCAATACTGACATTTACTCCACTAAGCGTGAAACGAAGCTGGTTGTTCTCCTCGACAACAGATTGCGGAAGTACTTTAGGGTCCATGATGATTGTGTATATATAGTAAAGACGACAATATTTAATTCATTTATTTTTAATAACATACAATAACAATTATTATCGTTAAATAAGTTAAAACATCTACGATATTACCTATAAACATAACAATGAGTTCTATATTGTATTATAGCAACTTCTGTCAGCATTCAAAATCGTTGCTACAAAATATTGGAAAGAACCAAGACATCTCAAAGGATGTTCATTTCATATGTATCGACAAACGCGTAAAAGGGCAGGACGGGAAGACATATATCGTGCTGGAAAACGGACAACAAATTGTTATGCCTGATAACATTTCCAAGGTTCCAGCACTGCTTCTCTTGAACGATAATTATCGCATTGTGTATGGTGAAGAAATATCAAGCTACTTCAAGCCGAAACAAGAAGAGGTTGTTAGAATGGCGACACAGAACAACATGGAGCCTGAGGCCTTTGCAATTAGTGGAGGGTCTGCTGGATATGGAGCTATGTCTGACTCGTATAGCTTCTTGGATATGGGTGCGGATGAACTATCGGCAAAGGGTAATGGTGGAACGCGACAGATGCATAATTTCGTATCATTGAATCATGCTGATCAGATAAATACTCCACAAGACGATACTGATTACAAGGCCGCAAAGGCGGATGGTAGTCTGACTATGGAACAATTAATGCAACAGCGAGAGCAGGATTTTGCGGCAAGCACACAGAATCAGCAGCGTCAGTAAATAATGACTATTGATATATCGTATATGATGATAACTCATATATGATATTTATACACTATCGTCCGCCTTATTTTGTAATAAAGCTTCCTTGGTGCTTGTTGTAGATTCGGTACTAACAACGTTCTCTTGTTTTTTGTTATCCGAATGCATGACTGTAAGGGTGGTTCCGGTTGTTGCGTTTTGGTTAGGTAGTTCTATTGTGTCAAGTTGTGTGTCTCGGTCGGCGGTGACGAGTCTAACAGAATCCTCTGTTTTGCAGGGAATATGATGATGAAGATAATTGTCATTTTCAGCAGGTATTGTGTTGGAGACAAGCATATCTATTGGGAGCTCATGTCGTAATATATTCGATGCTTCGCATAACTTTACGTAGGTGCTGTATTTCATATTCAAGTAATCTTTTCCGTCTTCGCCACGGCTGTCTCTTCGCAAAGAAAGCGTCTTGTAGATTTCAATGGCAAGTGTGTAAAATTCCTTTGACTGTTTAAGTTCTAAATCCATACTACTTTGAATACCTAAATACAGTTCCATTGCACCCAATATACCCATGATCATTCCTATCACGCACGTGATACCAGAAATGACCTCTTGTTGTAAAATGGGTTGTAGACCAACAGAGGCTGTGCTGTTAATACTGGCTAACACAATAAGGGGGATGCGAAAATATTTTCCATATCCCTTGAAATGATAGTATCGTTTTCGGTGGTACTCGCTTAAATAGACGCTATTTACACGCACCCTTTCAAGAACGTCTTCTATCTCTTTAGTCCAAGCTTCGCCAATATTTACCAAGACGTCTCCGTTGTTTGTTATCTTATCATCACTTGACACAAGACTATTCATATATATATATATACATATATATATATACAACACATAGATAATTTATTTCCACTCCTCGTTGTCTGACCCACCTTCAGCATCGTCTGTGCCACTAATAGCGTTTCGGAATTTACCGGTCAATGCTTCCTTCAGTTGGTCTTGTAAACTCGCACGACGCTCTGGAGGAGGGCGTTTTGAAATTCCCTCAGCACTATGTACGGTTGTTCTTCGTTGTGAATTCTGTGAGGATTGAGGCGGTGGTTCAGGGTTGGGAGGGCGCTTGTCACCACGAATGTCTCCAGAGGGACTGGATGAGTGTCGCTGGTCCCCAGTCTCGTTATTTTCTACACGAGGAAACGGTAAATTAGATTGAAAACTGGGAGGTTGATTGGGGGGTGGATGAGACGCATATCCGCTCGAATTGGATATTCCGTCAGGTCTTGGGGGAGGAGGCGGAACATGCGATTCTTGGTGTCGTTTTGCCCCAGTCGATGGTTCCTCGCCAAACGGAGTAGTATGGCTTTGGGGCATATCCTTATTTGCGTAAAACCGTTTAGTATCATTTAATTGATGCTGGTAATGTACATCATAGGACACAAAAGAATTCATATCCAAGTATGAATATTTCTCCCCCAGTTTGTGGATGCGTGCGCGCTGATCGCACATCTGTTCTAAATATTTCATTTCGAGGTCTTGTTTCTTTCCCAGGATCTCAAGGTAGCTCTCCATTTTACTGTTTTCTATTCCAAGTAACTCAAGTTCGCTTGCGGTTTTCTTCTTTTCGTTTTCAATGAAGTCCTTATTTTTCTTTTGGATAATCTTTGTTTCCTCGTCGGTTATGGAACTGACAAGCGTTTCTGATAAACTATTTAGTAAATTTATGTTTTTGAACACGTCGTCCTTTTTCTTTTTAAACTCTGCTAACTCTTGGGCTAACTTTGGGTCCATTATATAATTAGGTTACAAATATATTATAATGTGACTACAAACAAATCTTGGGGTTTAAACATATTACTACCAATTAAATACGCAGATTGAGATTGTTGGAATAAAAAGCGTCTCATCAACGTCGAATTAACCGATTCCATCATTTTAATTGTTCAAAGTATAAGATATTAAAAAAATATGTAGTGATATAGCAATGACGTCGGTTGTAAGCGCCTTTAACAACCATTTTATGGAGATGGTCGATGATATCTCAGGTGTATTTCCAGACGATCTTGACATTTTAAGCGCAAAGAACTCGCTCATTGCGATTCG
>JGI20154J14316_10000184_pt1 | contig 54926 bp, 50 predicted proteins | sample COG_04_FD_14316 | JGI IMG/M metagenome (IMG submission 14316)
CATCGAAAACTTCTTTCGACGCATCAGGTAATGCAATACGAGTTGTAGGTGTCAACTACGATATTACTGCGCAAAAAAATCTTCAAATGCGTCTTGATAAGGAAGCTTCGTATGATCAGCTCACACAATTGCCTAACCGTCGATTAATTAACGATAGGTTGAAGCAGGCTATCGCTTTCAGTGATCGTAACAAGAAAAAAATAGCTGTGCTCTTTATCGATTTGGACGGATTTAAAGAAGTCAATGACACCTGCGGCCACCAAGCGGGTGACTGGCTATTAAGGGAGGTGTCTATGCGCATTCAGGCGTGCGTGCGCGCAACCGATACGGTTGGACGCTTAGGGGGTGATGAATTTGTAGTGATCCTCTCAGCCATCTACGAAAGCGCAGAGNATNTAGCCGAGAAAATACGGAAAACGCTAGCAGCGCCTTTTGAAAGGACTAATGAAAAAGCACTGCACATCTCATCCAGTATTGGCGTAGCCATCTACCCTGACCATGCACACAGCCAGTCTTTATTAATTGAGCGGGCCGACCATGCAATGTATGAAGCCAAAAAGAAAGGCCGCAATAACGTTGTGGTCTTTAGCGACATATAACATTGACCGCGTGGAAACTAATTAATCGATTAATTCTTCGCTATGAAAAATTAAAGTCAGTTATAAATATTGAAAGATAATCAAATTTTTCGATTACAGTATTTTGATCCTTTGTAAAATACCTGAATACGGCCGCTAAGTATCTCTCCTGAATCCAAAAAATTTCGCTAGCGAATATCGTCATGTACCTTTGCAACGATACGTAGCGGGCCGCCACTACCGCCGCAAATTTTGACGGGCAGAGCTACTACGTAAATTCCGGTAGCCGGCAACTCATGAAAATTAGCTAGGTTTTCAAAAGCCGGCACATATAGCGATGGCTCGCAGCCATCATTGTTTACCCAAAAGCCCTATTGCAGGCATGGTTTGATTTCTACCCGCATCTTTAGCCTCATACAGATATTTATCGGCGCACTTAATAATCTCATCTAGAGCTTGATCGCCATTTTTTTCTGCGACGCCCATACTCACCGTAATGGCTATACCGATATCTCCGACGCTAATTATCTGGTCTTGCAATGCTAAATGTATTTTTTGGGCAAGCATTGTGGCATTTTGCGCCGATGTTTGGGGCAAAACAAAAAGAAATTCTTCACCGCCCCATCGAGCGACCGTATCTTGCTCGCGGACGAGCGTTATAAATATCTCTCCAAGACGAACTAATACCGCGTCTCCAGCATCATGCCCATATTGATCGTTAACCTTTTTAAAATGATCGACATCACACAAGATAATGGACATCGGTTGCTGATTACGCGTCATACGGCGCTGCTCTTGCTGCATTACAGTTAGGGCACCCCGCCGGTTACAAAGTTTAGTTAGCGGATCAGTGCGGGCTAGATGCTCGTATCGTCTACTCGCCTGCAACGTATCATTATGTGATTGTTGAATAGAATATTCATAACAAGCCGACAAAAATGTCACTGTCATAAAGGCCAAAATGAGGCGTAGCTCAAATGCACCGGCATAGCTAGCGCGACTAAAAACGTCGGGAGGTAGAAAAAAAATAAGACATGTAATTGCAAGGAAAATTGAGACCTCAATCAGTCCTCGCTTGAGCCCATGAAGAAATAACGAAACAGGCGGAACAAGAAATATCCATAGTGGCCCGGTGTTTTCAAAGCCTCCCGAATAAACGAGAAAAATCATCAGCGCGTGTAGCGAGTACACGATGACCGCCGCCGAAACCGAGTAGTCTTTTTGCAGCTTGTGGATACGGTACGCGGCAAAGTAGATCATTGAGGCAGCAATTAGAGAGAGGCTCAATGCCAAATTTCCTGCAAAAAAGGAGGTAACGCCAAGGATGCCGGTAAGCGTCATGCCAACAAATGAAAATAGATCCACCACCCGCGCACGCCTATCTATCGGGTTGTTGGCTTCTATTATATCTTTACCTAGTAGCAAAAATTTGCCTCATACCTGCGCGCTCAGTGGACTTTTGAAGGGGTAGGATCTCCCTCCCAAGGGTACAACATCTAAGTATAGTCCATGGCTGCCACAGCAGATTATTTTCGCGAGGACCTTTCAATCACTGCTGACATTGAAACATCAAAGACTCTATTCATGCAGCAGCAAAGCTGTCTTGTACAGCAATGCTTGATTTTGCTAGCGCTCAAGGCTGCCGCCCGGTATTGATTAAATAGAGCAAATCAAAGCAGCTACTCTGCTAGATGCCTGTTTTAACAGTAATTATTAAACATAGGCACTTCGCCCAACCTTAACGGTAATCTTCAATAGACGGGCAAGAACAAACTAGATTACGGTCACCATGCACGTTGTCGACCCGCCCCACAGGCGAGAAGTATTTACTCACCCGCAAGCCAGGCAATGGATAAACTGCATCAGTTCGCGAGTAAGCATGCGGCCAGGTATCGGCCATCATCTGCTCTGCTGTGTGCGGCGCATTAACCAACGGGTTATCCTCTAACGACCATTCGCCACTGGCCACCCGCTTTATCTCAGCTCTAATACTGAGCAAAGCCTCACAAAAACGATCTAGCTCAACCAGTGATTCGCTTTCAGTAGGCTCAATCATCAACGTTCCCGCCACCGGAAAAGACATGGTAGGCGCATGAAAACCATAATCGATTAAGCGTTTAGCAACATCTTCAACAGAAATACCTGTCGCCTCTTTCAGCGGCCGTAAATCAATGATGCACTCATGTGCAACCAAACCTTGCTCGCCTGTATAAAGTACGGGGTAAGCTTCGCACAAACGCATGGCAATATAGTTGGCACTCAAAATAGCTGCTTCGGTCGCTTGGCGCAGACCTTCACTACCCATCATGGAAATATACATCCAACTAATTGGCAAAATACTCGCCGAGCCAAAAGGCGCCGACGAAATAACTGGCGCTGTTATATCAGTCGATGCGTTCACTGCATTGCTCGGCTGACTTGCCATTGTTGGTAAAAATGGCGCAAGGTGCGCCTTGGCTGCAACCGGGCCCACGCCCGGACCACCGCCGCCGTGTGGAATACAAAACGTTTTGTGCAAATTTAAATGCGAGACATCGCCACCAAATTCACCGGGCTGACACAAGCCCACCATAGCATTGAGGTTGGCGCCATCAACATAAACCTGCCCGCCGTGACGATGCACAATATCGGTCACTTCACGAATATGCGCCTCGAAAACACCATGGGTTGAAGGATAGGTCACCATAACAGCGGCAAGATGCTTGTCATGCTCCGCGGCCTTTAATTTCAGATCATCTATGTCGATGTTGCCATCTTCATCACAGTTGACCACCACTACTCGCATACTGCACATTTGTGCTGAGGCCGGGTTAGTGCCATGTGCAGACTGGGGGATAAGGCAAATGTTGCGCTCCGTTTCACCACGACTACGATGATAACCCGCAATGGCCAAAAGTCCTGCAAACTCACCCTGAGAGCCCGCGTTAGGTTGCAACGAAACCGCATCGTAACCAGTGCAAACAGCGAGCATCGACTCAAGCTCAGCAATCATTTCCCGATACCCAGCGGTTTGTGCCTCAGGTGCCAGCGGATGGATATTAGCAAACTCCGGCCAACTGACCGGAATCATCTCACTGCTAGCATTGAGCTTCATTGTGCACGACCCCAAAGGAATCATGGTGCGATCGAGCGCCAAATCCCGATCGGCCAAACGGCGCAAGTATCGCAGCATTTCTGTTTCGGTATGGTATCGAGAGAACACTGGGTGACTTAATATCGCATCGCTTCTATAAACCGAAGCATTCAACTTCAACGGACAGTCAGCAAGAACACTCTCGTAGGTACCAAACTGCTGTTCAGGCAGAAAAATATCCCACAGCGCAGACACCTCAGCCTCGGATGAACATTCATCAAATGCGATCCGCACTTGCGCACCATTCACCTTATGCAAATTTATCTTAGCCGCCCAGGCACGCTGCATAATCGCATCGGTTGCCTCCCCAGTAATCACCGTAACAGTGTCGAACGAACTGACATTAGCGAGCACGAGGCCACCGCGAGCAATGCCTTGAGAAAACACATGTGCCCGCTCATGAATACGCGCAGCGATGGCACGCAAACCTTGCGGACCATGATAACAAGCGTACATAGATGCCATAATGGCCAACAACGCCTGCGCAGTACAAATGTTAGAAGTAGCCTTCTCGCGGCGAATGTGCTGCTCGCGCGTTTGTAACGCAAGCCGATAAGCCGGCTTGCCATGCTGATCAATCGAGACACCGACCAACCGGCCAGGCAATGAGCGCTGGTATTTGTTGCGGGTTGCCATATAAGCAGCATGCGGCCCGCCAAAACCCATAGGCACGCCAAATCGCTGCGTACTGCCTATGGCCACATCGGCGCCTAACGAACCGGGCGATTTAAGCAACACTAAAGCCATAATATCGGCGGCCATAATCACCAGCGCCTTGCGCTCATGCGCAGCTTCAATTGCATCTGCAAATAAACGCACCTCACCAGAACAACCCGGGTACTGCAGCAGCACGCCAAAATAATCAAGGCCTTCTTGATCCTGCTCGGGATCACCAATAACCAAATCAAACCCAGCTGCCTCTGCACGCGTTTTAACCACAGCTATTGTTTGCGGAAAACAATCTTGATCAACAAAAAAAGTGTTAGATTTGTTTTTTGCGCAGCGCTTAGCCAGTGTCATAGCTTCGGCCGCCGCAGTACCTTCATCCAACATTGAAGCATTGGCAATTTCTAGCCCGGTGAGATCACCAACCATAGTTTGGAAATTAAGTAACGCTTCAAGCCGACCTTGTGAGATTTCCGGCTGATAAGGCGTGTAAGCTGTATACCACGCAGGATTTTCCAAGACATTACGCTGAATAACTGTAGGCGTTAGTGTTTCGTAATAGCCCTGCCCAAGCATAGAGCGATAAACGCTATTCTTGTTAGCCAAACTTTTTAATCGAGCAAGCGCCTCGCTCTCACTTATCGCACCTGGCAATGCAAGTGGTTCACGCTGATAAATGGCAGCTGGAACGACCGCCTCAATGAAAGCATCCATCGAACTATAGCCCAGCGCCTCGAGCATCGGCGCCCCATCGCTATGCGCATCAAGACCGATGTGCCGATGAATAAATTCGCTGTTTTGCAATGCGCTGCGGGAGATATTAGCCTGATCGTTTTTTATGATAGGGTCGATAAGTTTTGATGATATAGCGCTCATAATTGTTTGCGTCTCAACAGCAGGTTCTTGAGATGAAGGCGAGGATCGAGAAACAAGCGGGTCGCTAGCTTGATTTAAAGGAGCTTCAGTTAAAGTGGCATCTGACATAACGTTTTAATCCCGAATTCTTTTATAGTTGTGCGCAATAAAGGGCATGCCGCATCGACTCAATGCCTGCTTCTTACCGCGCACAACCGCGTAATATTCTGTATCTTGATTGCTCAGTGCAGCGGTTTCGATGTAGGCCATAACAATTGAACCATCTAAGCTTGGCGCAAAACCGCCACTAGTAACATGCCCCACACGCCCACCGTGCTGATTAACAACCTCTGCACCTTCGCGCACAGGCACTCGACCATCCACAGTGAAGCCTGCACGTTTTTTATTAGGCCCAGTATTCATTTGCTCAAAAATAATAGCTGCACCCGGAAAACCCCCGGCTTTACTGCCGCCGGCGCGACGCTTTTTATCAATGCTCCAGCTCAAGCCAGCCTCAACAGGCGTTGTTTCAACATTCAAGTCATGCCCATACAGACACAAACCCGCCTCAAGGCGCAATGAATCACGCGCGCCCAAGCCTACCCACTCTACCTCAGATTGCAGCAACAACTCGCTGGCAAACAAAGTTGCAAAATCATTGGGCAGCGATATTTCAAAGCCATCTTCACCGGTATAACCCGAGCGTGAAATATACATATCGACTAAGTTGTCATCGAACGCTAACTGCACGCTCAAGCCTTGCATAAATCCAAGCTGCGCAACCTGTTCGGCAATATCAGCCAGTACAGCGACCAATACCGCCTCAGCGCTCGGACCCTGAAGAGCTAGCAACGATTGCTCCTCAAAGTAGTCGACATCAACGTCCGCTGACAAATGTTTTTTTAGATGCGCTATGTCGTCATGCTTACAACCGGCATTAACCACCAGCATAAAATCGACTGGGCTGCGCCGAACCACAATCAGGTCATCTAAAATACCGCCGACTGGATTGGTAAAAAACGTATAGCACAAACCGTCCACCTCAAGAGCCTCAAGGTCGACGGGCAGTAAACGCTCAAGCTCGGCAGCTGCATTTTCGCCACTGACCAACACCTGCCCCATGTGCGACACATCAAACAGCCCCACCTGGCTGCGAGTATGTAAGTGCTCGGCTTTTATACCCACATATTGAACAGGCATGGCGTAACCTGCAAATGGCACCATACGTGCCCCCGCATCAACATGCAGAGAATATAATGCGGTTTGGGCTGGATCGACGGTCATGTTGGACATAGAGTATTGGGTAGCAGCGATAGCTGGCGTTAGTGGGGTTAGGCGAAGATCTTAACGCCCAAACGGTCATTTGTTAAATAAATACTTGTGATAAACTTATTTATAATTTAAATATCTAGACTGGCGCTCAACGAATGGCGCTAAGCCATTAAAAGCAGCCTTTAGGATACGCCAGCACAATGCGAAATCTTTCGATAGACTCTTTGCGAGCTTTTGTAGTCACAACAGACCTTGGCTCGGTAACCAATGCCGCCGACCAACTAGGACGATCACAACCGGCCACGAGCCTGCAAATTAAAAAACTCGAAGAGACGCTGGGTAGCGAATTACTCATGCGCTTCAACCGCAAGCTCACACTTTCATCGCAAGGCAGCATCGCCTATGAATACGCCAAAGAAATTCTCGCGCTCAATGACCGACTCTTAGCTGAATTTTCTCGCACGGAACTCGCTGGCCAAATACGCCTGGGCATACCCAGTGAGTTTGCCACCACCCTGCTGCCCAAAATTGTTGGTCGATTTGCAGCGGCCTACCCCAATGTGGCGCTAGAGGTCTTTAGCGACTTAAGCCGCAATTTACTCTCCGAACAACAGCGAGAGCAATATGACCTGATTTTAGCCTTACATGACAAACCCTCAGCAACACGCCGAGGGCTGATTCGTTCTGATGAGCTGGTTTGGGTGGGCAGCCATGAGCATCGCATCGATCGGCAGCAAAGCATCCCGCTAGTGCTGGCCCAAGATGGCTGCCTCTATCGAAAGCGCGCCCTGCGCTCATTAGACAAAATGAAACGTCCCTGGCGGATCATTCATACCAACCCCGATCTGTCGGGCATTCAAGCCGCTATTCAAGAGGGCCTTGGGGTTACGGTCCTGGCAGGCAGCACCGTGCCAGAAGAGCTATTAGTCCTTGGCAAGGGCAGCAATCATGAAGGCTTACCAGAATTGGGCTCCATCGACATCAGTCTTCAATACGAAAAACGCAGTGCCTCCGAAGCCACCGAACGCTTAGCCGGCTTCATCAAATCGAGCCTGGTATGAACACTATGGAAAAATCTGCCCCATTGAATGGCGAATCATCCACACAATCTTCAGGCAGTGCGCCAAATCTACCCATACTCTATTCATTTCGACGCTGCCCTTACGCCATGCGCGCACGCATGGCAGTATCATACGCGGGCCTAAAGGTTGAGCTAAGAGAAATAGAACTAAAGAATAAACCGAGCACTATGCTCGAACTATCATCCAAAGGCACGGTGCCCATACTGGTACTACCCGACGGGCAGCTAATTGAAGAGAGTCTCGATATTATGCTCTGGGCTCTAAGTAAAAATGACCCAGAAGATTGGCGTCAAATAGAAGCGGCCGCAAACCAAAAAGAATCAGCTGCCAACATGGCTGATCTCATTGCTTTTAATGACGGAGAATTTAAGTACTGGCTAGATAAGTATAAATATGCCGATCGACATCCTGAGCATATGCCTGAGTATTACCGCACACAGGCGCTATCATTTTTAAGTCGGCTTGAAGAACTGCTAAGCCAGAACGATTTTTTGCTGGGCAACTCTATCAGCCTAGCTGATATCGCAATCATGCCCTTCATAAGACAATTCGCATCAGTTGACTCAAACTGGTTTGAGCAGATTAACTACCCATTACTTCAACAATGGCTAAATATTTTTTTAACTTCGAATTTATTTAGCCGCATCATGCAAAAATACAAGCCTTGGCAAACACAAGATGCCCCAACCGTCTTTTAAAAAACAAAAAAAACCGCAGCACTCATTGGCAGCGGTTTTTTTGGATTAGACGTTCAGCTAGGCATGGCTCGATAGCTTTACACTACGCTCTCAATCAAATGCTTTAACCAAGTTACCCAACATCTCTTTGGCATCACCAAACAACATACGTGTATTTTCTTTAAAGAATAAAGGATTATCAATTCCAGCAAAACCCGAAGCCATTGAACGTTTAAGCACAAATACCGTACGCGCCTTATCAGCATTAATGACCGGCATGCCATAGATAGGGCTTGACTCAACCTCTCGGGCTGCGGGATTCACCACATCATTGGCACCAATGACTAACGCCACATCAAACGTTTCAAGGCGCGGATTAACCTGATCCATTTCTAACAGCAAATCATAGGGAACATCAGCTTCTGCGAGTAAAACGTTCATATGACCCGGCATCCGCCCAGCAACAGGGTGGATAGCATAAACCACCTCTACACCATTGCCTTCGAGTATTGTCTGCAACTCCTTAACGGCGTGTTGAGCCTGTGCAACGGCCATCCCATAACCAGGAATAATAACCACGCTGGCGGCCGCCTCAAGTATATAGTAGGCATCATCAGCAGTAATTGGATTAACCTCGCCCTGCTCCACAACTGGACCGGACACTTTTTTGACCACACCAAAACCGGAAAACAATACATTGCGCAACGAGCGATTCATCGCCTTACACATAATATTGGTGAGGATAAGGCCGCTTGCGCCAACCAACGAGCCGGCCACAATTAACAAGATATTGCCAATAGCAAAACCGGCAGCCGCAGCGGCCACCCCCGATAAACTATTGAGCAAGGCGATAACTACCGGCATATCTGCACCACCAATAGGCAGTACAAACATAACACCCAGCACTAGCGCTAAAGCAACTGCCAGATAGAGCCAATTTTGATTAGTTGGATCAAGAATAAATAACACCGCGCAGGCAAGAACTGCTAGCAAGATCAGACCATTTATAATGCGCTGACCATCATACATAAATGGTCGCCCCGAAATCCGCTCGCTCAACTTGCCATAAGCCAGTAGCGAACCGGTAAATGTGAGACCACCTATTAAAATTGAAACAAACACCGTCACCAATGTGAACAGAGGCACCGGGGCAGTTGTGTCAGCTATCGACAGTGCCATAGCAAGCGCAGCCCAACCAACCATTAAGCTGGCCAAGCCACCAAAACCATTAAACAATGCGACGAGTTCTGGCATACCAGTCATGGCAACTTTACGAGCCGCCACAGCTCCAACCAATGCGCCCAGCACAATGCCAAGGGCAATATATTCATAAGCAATAATTTTTTGATCGAGCAACGTCACAACAACGGCGATAAACATACCCGCTGCCGAAATCAAATTGCCACGCCGGGCAGTGTCGGGCGACCCCAGCAACTTAAGTCCAAAAATAAAAAGAACCGCAGACGCCACATATACCAAATTGATAATAATTTCGGTCGACATTAGCTTTCACCGCCCTGTTTTTTCTTTTTAAACATCGCCAACATACGATCCGTAACAAGATATCCGCCAACCACGTTAATGGTTGCAAATGCCACTGCAAGTGTCCCGAGGATGGTCGCCAACGACTGGTTGGCAGAGCCTGCAGACGCTAGGGCACCGACCAATGTGATACCCGATATCGCATTAGAACCAGACATCAAAGGTGTGTGCAGCGTTGATGGGACTTTGTTAATCAGTTCGAAGCCGAGAAAAATCGACAACACAAAAACAAAAGTAAGAAAAATAATCTCCACGTTAGCCTCCTCCGCTGCGTAAATTGGCAATGACTTGATTAACGATTTCTTGCTGATGCGTAATCACACAACCAATTAAATCGTTCTCAAAATCAAGCACCACTTTTTGCTCATCTTTACTCCAGAATTCTTCAACAAGGTTATAAAGATTACTGGAATACATTTGCGATGCATCGCGCGCCACTTCATTGGGCCAGTTGCCCGTACCCACAATATTGACGCCATTCACGCTAACCACTTCACCGGGTACTGAGCCCTCTACATTGCCGCCAGTTTCTGCCGCCATATCAATCACAACGCTACCGGCTCGCATACCAGCAACAAATTCTTTTGGCACAATAACCGGGGGCTTGCGCCCAAACACCTGGGCCGTAGTGATTACGGCATCAGAGTTAGCAATCACTTCTTTTTGCGCCTCACGCTGTATTTGCAACTGCTCGGCGGTTAACTCCTTAGCGTAACCGTCTTTGGTTGAACCGGTTTCGCCTAAATCGATCTCGAGGAATTTAGCCCCTACGGAATGAACCTGCTCGGCCACTTCGCTTCGGGTATCAAACGCTGTAACTTGCGCGCCTAATCTTTTCGCCGTAGCAATCGCTTGCAGCCCGGCTACACCTGCGCCAATAACGAAAACCTTAGCTGGCTTGAGGGTGCCTGCCGGGGTCATCATCATAGGTAAGATTGATGGCAAATAGGTAGCGGCCTTCAAGGCCATCACATAACCAGCCAAATTGGCTTGAGAACTTAAGGCATCCATTTTTTGTGAGCGAGTGGAACGAGGAATCATCTCCATGCTAATGGCGCTAATATTTCGCTCACGCATGGCATCGATGATGGCCGTTTCATTAAATGGGTCAAGAAAGCTCACGTGAATACAGCCTGGCTGTAACAATTCGATATCTGCAAGCTCGGGTTTTCTGACGCGCAACACCATCTGAGCACTCGCAAGTAGCGCAGAGCGATCATCAACCAAGCTCGCGCCAGCAGCTTGGTATTCCTTATCAGAAAAACCGGCCGCTGCGCCCAGACCACTTTCAACGCTCACTTGCGCGCCGATCTGCACAAGCTTTTTAACCGATGCGGGAATCAGCGCTGCACGCTTCTCTCCATAAGCGGTCTCTTTGGGAATAGCTATTAACATATAAATATCACTACCCTATCGTTTTCCTGAAGCGTTCGTTGGATGCCATCAATCAATCTTTGCGAGTCTTAACTCTCAGGCATCACATTGTAAGATACACCCAATGCACACCTACAGCGCTCACTCGAACAGACTACTTGCACCGTTTATTGGAGCAACAATTAATCTCGCTAGCTGGCCGCCGATAGTGAGTGCTACGGCATTGTAGTAATCACTCCTGGTTTAACTGATTAGCCGTGAACTACAGATTCATCAGCATGGGACATTAAAAAACACTATATTCGGCCGACACCGAGCACAAACAGCCAGCTACTTTTGGCTCGGATAGTTTCAAACTCAATCCATTGTACAAAAAAAATAATAAAATTACACAATAGAAATTTTACACTGTTAACTTCACAAAATACGGAGGCTGGTTAAAGGTATAGAGGTGAGTCGCTACGTGAAGAAGAACCGTATGAAGCGCCGCAGCTATTTTAGCATAATATATGACGAATTTTTACAGTGCGAAGGTCGAGGAAAGAATCGATGAAAATAATGCTTCTGGCGCTTACAAATTAAGAGCGGGAGGCCTCGCCAACGCGAGACTGAGCGGGTACTAAGAAAAAGGACAAACCGCGCCCTAGCAAAGCGAATGAACAACTTTGGTGGAGCTTAAATTTAAGTAAAAAAACAGGAAAGCTAGTGCTAATACAACCGGCAAATGCTAAGACGCTCTTTCGCCTCGTCGATCATTTTTCCGGCGATCTACAGGCAAGTCGGCAGGCTGCTGCTGCCTTCTACGATCAGAACCTTCTCGCTCTTCAAGTGCCTCAGTAATTTGGTCAAACACGTCCGCTGCAGGCTTTTGCTCGCCGCTAGTGTCTTTGTCTGTTCCTGCAACTATTGACATAACCATGTGAAACGCCCCGCCTAGTAGTGCTTCTCTGCACAGCTAATTAAACCACTGAACAAAGAACAATTTTATTTGAATATGTAAAGCTCATTAAGCTTAGCCCACGCACACAATATTGCCAGCGCAGCCTAGGCCCATTAACCAATCAATTCATCAGCTAATCAAAGCCCTTAGACATGGCAAGTTCGCGCCCCTGCTAAAGGTTTCGCCCCGCTCCCGCGCAAAATAGACCCTAAAAACACGTGACTAGCTGGCCTAGCCAAATGAGCTGTCGCCGCTAACCGGCGGCACCCGCTGAAAGCGCGGCCACTGGCTTAGCGCTGCGTTCAAGCTCGATAAGAAAGTTGACCACTTCCAGCATGCCCGCTTGGCTAACGCCCTTGCCGGAAGAAACCCGATATTTACCATTAACCACTACCTCTGGCGTACCTTGCGACAAGTAATTTTTGCGCAGACGCTTCTCGGCCTTATTGACCTTGCTCGTGGTGCCAAACGATTTATAGAGCTTGTCAAAATCCTCAGAACTCACCCCGTAGCGAGCGAATACCGCAGCAAATTTTTTCTGATCATTCAGACTGCGATTTTTAATTAATAAGTTAAACAAGTCGATATGCACTTCGTGCGGCAGGTCTAATGCCTCGGCAACATAGTACAAGGCCGCATGGGGACGCATTTGTTTACGCCACACCGCTGGCGTGCGGGCAAAGGCCACATCATCGGGCATGCTTTTTTGCCAGGCCACAATCAAAGGCTCAAAATCTTTACAGTGGCCGCAGCCATACCAAAAAATCTCCATCACCTCAATTTTGTCATCGGCCACAACCTTTATTGGCTCTGGCAGCACTTGATAATGCTCACCCGCAATATACTTGGGAATGGCCATAGGCTGTGCCTGAGCACCTACGACGACCAAGCAAGCGACCATTAAAACAGCCAATGACCGAGCCAACCTTTGCAGCGATGAAAGCAATAATGTCATAAACAAAAAACCCTAGGTGTTGTTGTTAATTATCTTGAGAATGAAAAAATCCGCCAAATTAGCGGCGCAAACCTTCAATATAGCTGGCTACGGCTTTGATTTCATTTTCGTTCATTCGTTCCGCAATGCCTCGCATCACTCGGCCACCGCCATCATTCATGCGTCGACCTTCGGCAAAGTGGCGCAGTTGCTGGGCAATATAGTCCGCGTGCTGGCCGGCAATCATGGGGTAGCCGGCAGGACCATTACCTGCTCCAGCTGGGCCGTGGCAACCGGTACAAGCAGCGATGCCTCGCTCATGGTTACCGTTGCGGTATATTTCTCGCCCTAACTCGGCCAATTCAGGCTTAGCTGTTCCGGCAGTTTGGGTTTGACCTGCAAAATAGGCTGCGATGTTAGACATATCGGTAACCGTCAGATTGTCCAACTGCCCCGTCATGATGGCTATATCGCGCGCGCCACTTTTGATATCTTTTAGCTGCTTGAGCAAATATTTTTCGCTTTGGCCGGCCAATTTAGGGTTGGCTGGCGAGGCACTGTTACCATCTTTACCATGACAGGCTGAGCAACTAGCAATGAGCTGCTGTCCAGCTTGCGCGTCACCACCTGCCTGCGCCACCGAGATACCGCCTGCCGCTGTACAAAGTGCGATTAAAATTATGCGAAAAAGATTCATAGGTCGATCCATTACTGTTAACGTCAAGTTTTATAACCAGATGAGCGCTACTCGCAGCCCTAGGCCAAGAGAGCAATCGTGAACCGCGGATTTTAACATCTTCACCGAATTGGAAGTCCAGTGATATTGCTGTACATTTTGCGTCGGACTGAAATACATACGCATGCTGCGATAGATTAGCGCAGCTTACATCATCACGCAAAATCAACCGGCTAGACAAACCGAGCCACTTTAACCGGCAGCGCCGAACAACCAGCTGAGCTCGAGCTCCAAAAGTTCATCGCGCCACTAAAAAGTAGTAATTACAGGCTTGCAACTCACGAGTGTGGTAAGTTGGCCCCCGCAATGTTATACCTCATCGAGCCGCCTTACCGCTCTCAAAGCCATTATTAGAACGCCATCACTCGACCGAAAACTGCTCGTTATGAATATGAATAAGCCGGACACAAAAGACAAAGCCGCAGGCTCTGAAGACCAGCCGCCTATACATAAATCTCTAGACGCACTTGGCACAAACCCGAGCGCCGCGAAACTACAGGGTTATTTCCAATCGGCCACTTACATAACCAGTGCCGCCAAGGTCTCGCAATCGCCTGCCGACACGGGATTAGAAGTGGCTTTTGCGGGCCGCTCTAATGCAGGAAAATCTAGCGCCATTAATCGCGTCAGCAGCCAAAAAAAGCTCGCACGCACCAGTAAAACACCAGGCAGAACACAGCTGTTAAATTTCTTTGGGCTAAACGATGGTCAAAGACTGGTAGATTTACCGGGCTATGGCTTTGCCAAAGTGAGTATTGCGAAAAAACTTGAATGGCAAAAGCAAATGCAAAAGTATTTGGAGCATCGTGACTCGCTTGTGGCGCTCATACTTCTCATTGATAGCCGCCATCCACTGCAAGACTTCGATCAGATGATGCTCGACTGGGCCAAGACCTACGAAATGCGCTGCCACATATTACTGACCAAGGCCGACAAACTGTCACGCAGCGCAGGCAAACAAGCACTATTTGCAGTAGAGAAATCAATCAACAAACACCCACTCACAACGGTTCAACTTTTCTCGGCCACGAGTGACGAGGGGTTGGTCGAGGCGCGAAGAGTGATTTTTGCGCAGCTGCATCCACCTGTTACCACATCGGCAACGTGATCAGATTTATACCTAAGAGGTTATGGCTTCTAATGTAGCCGGCGGAACTACCAAAACAATTTTCTATGGGCTAGGTATTAAAAAACCACCCAGCACTTGACTCCAACTAGTGGGCTCAAATAAACCTCCAGGCGCAAGAAGACCAATGCCGCTGGTATCAACCACAGCATCAGTGACAACCTCGCCGCCGGGTTGCGCCCGAACTAAACCAGCGGTCCCATTGCCCCCCACAATAGCAATCGCGCCCGTTTGGGGGTAGCTATTAGCTCGACCAAAGAGCGTTTGATCTGCACTTGCGGGATCAGGGTAGCCTATAGTTTGAAACTCTAAACGCGCTGCATCAGCAGCACTAGAAAAGATCACGCCATTCAATACGGTATTGTAATTGCCTTCGACAAAAACGCCGCTGGCCGGATTGAGTTCACGCTCAACTAAATCAAAAGTAAGATCTAAAGGCGCCGTCAATATTATAGCGTCTAAGCCTGCCAGAGTAACGCTACCACTTTCAAATGTTGCTCGATTTATTGTGTCATTAGTAAATTCAAGATCAAAGCCAACTGTACCGCTTTGCACNGTATCACTAGAAATACCTGCATCAACCTGGTAATTATAAAAGGTGGCAAGTCCAACTAGCCGCCGTGGAATAGAACTAATATCGGACTCCCCCGTAAAGGTAAACTCGATAATGCCACTTAAACTCGTTGGTACATTCGCGGCAACAGTCTCCGTTCTACAACTTCCATCAACAACGTAAGAAAACACTATTTGATCGCCATCCGACAGTGCATCATTACTGTCAAGATCTCTAAATTCAACACCTGCTTCGGGGAGCAACGGATCAAATGGAGGTTGCACCGAGTCGATCACGCTGCACGAAAAATTGTCGTAAGGATCAAGAGGTAAACCAGCCTGATTAGATTCAGCAAATTGCTCATCAAGGTTTACCGGTATCAAACTTGCCAGTGCAGCAGGCAAAGTGAGATCGGCAGCCGGAGGCGTGGAATAAAGGAACGGTTTTAAAGTACGATATATTTCAGCAGTTACCATATTCAGCGATGCCAGTTGCTCTGCGCTCGCGCGAACATTGTCGATACTAAGCGCCAATAACTCAGTATTTACTAAGCTGCCACCACCGGCAGCTTCGCCATCACCAGCATCAGTACCATCATCCCCTACCGAACTCGACTTATCGCAACCATAAGCACTTACTAAAAAAAGCATCGAAAACAGTATTCGTTTTACAGGCATAATTTTCTCCAAAATTGCCAAGCAACAATCCCAAGAAGCGAGATCGAGCGCTTCATTTTTGACAATGTGGTCAACGCGAATATTGGCCTTTGGACTCGATTGATTAAACGCTTCATACCACAGCAGCTCAGGCTACAGAATATAGTCTTGATTCACCACTATTTTTATGGGCCGTTAATAATCAACAACGGCCGACCAAATCGAATGCCGTTGCCGCTAGCAAAAATAGTGCGCAAAGGCTGCTTTACTAACGCGAACGAGACGACTGGCTCGAACTAACAAAAACCTCAACCCGCCTATTCAACGCCCTACCTGCTTCGGTTGCATTCGACTCGCGTGGCTCATACTCACCTCGCCCCTCGACACTCAAGCGGTAATCAGCCACGCCCTCGCCTACTAAATATTCCTTCACTGCACGCGCGCGGCGCTCCGACAGTGCCTGATTATATGACTCAGAACCCGTTGAATCAGTGTGGCCGATGATGCGAGCCGTAGAGTCGTATTTCTCTAGCACCCCAGCCACTTTATTTAAGCTGCGAGTAAACGATGGCTTCACACTCGCCTCATTAAAACCGAAGGTCACTTCATTATCGAACGTCAACTTGAGCAGGTCGTCTTTGACGCGCTGAATTTCAATATCCGAATTGCGTTGCTCGGCCTCAAGAGCCGCACGAAAAGCTTCCTCCTGCTTGTCCATATGGTTGCCAATGCCGGCACCAGCAGCAGCACCTATCACGGCACCGGCAATCACACCGCGATCGCGATTACCGTCATCATCGAGCTGACCACCAATAACCGCTCCAGCAACCGCGCCCATCACGGCGCCAAGAGCAGTGTTATTACGATCGGCCTGGCCATTAGTGCCGGTAGATTGTGTGGCGCAGCCAGTCATGGCGGCGCAGATTAACAAAGGATAAATTTTTTTCATGATGGTATCTCCAGAAATGGCAACCAAACCGGCAGGTCAAAATAAATACAATGGATCTGCTCGACGTTTGTTTTTAAACATTAATTAGCATACTCATAATTACAACCTGAATATAGAAAAGGACTGCACAAATAAGCGCTGAACTAATGCAGCAGAGCGATNTAAGCCACTTGGCTTTTTAACATAAAAATTTATTTACTCAATTTCTTGCAAAATCACTGTATGGATATACACTGTATTTAAATACAGTAATTGAGCGCAGCCTGTAAACTTATTTTTGCATGCTTGCGTATCATCGATTAATACGGCCCACCATTACCCGCGAGATAAGCTCATGTACTCAACCGCTCAAGCCACCTTCGTAAGCGCAACGCGCACAAACACGCGTAGTCCAATGACCGCTCAGCCTTTAACTGTTAATTACAAGCAAGTGGATTACGCCGCCTTTAGGCACGCCATTGACCACCCAAGCAACAAGCGCCACAGTAGCACCCAACAGCACGTATTACAGCAACAAAAAGAAATTTTAATAGCCGCTAGTGATAACAGCGTGCTAGCAAAGATGAGTCAGCCTCACGTTGATCGTCACGGCGAGGTACATGAAGTGCGCTACTTTTTGCCAGTAACCGCTTGCAAACTGCCAGCATATGCCCAATTGTCGCTTAAATTAACTCAACTGCTACGTAGCTCGCGCGCGCTAATGCGCAAATGTGTTGCCCTGCGTCAGTCCGCTGCATGGCCTACATGGGCTAGTAATCCCCATACCGCTATTCGTCAACTCGCCAGCAACGGCAATACTCGCCAACACCTGACCCAAGATGAGCCATGCTGGACTACGATTCGCCTTACCGCGTAAGTTTTATTGACGTAATTACCTCACAGGTGCAGAACGAAAACTCACCGAACATAGAGAACACCGCCTAAGAAAAATTAGCCTTAGTGCAAACCATTAGGAGCCACTTTTCATCCTATATCAAACGCCAGTGAATTTATTATAGAGCGGCCATTCAAATAAGAATGGTTAGTGAAAAAACGTAATCTAACCCTCTTTATATTCTTTTGTGCAGCCTTTCCAATAATGCTTTGGTGAAATGGCTCTCAGTTTCGTCAATTCTTTACAGAATCGCTCCAACAAATCTACGAAGTAATCGGGAATGTTCTAGACTCTAAATTATCGGGGCATGCAACAGACCATTGGCCTCGACACCCAGATTGCATTAGAGGTTTCCATGAGTTCCGAGCTGTTATCAAACGCTGTATCCAACACCACACGTGAGCCACTTAGTCAGATATTGCAACGCTGCTTTCACAAGCGCAAAAGCGGGTGGTTTGTGCAGCACAGCGAAAAAAATTCAGCTGGCCCGTTTGCAGACAAAGCAGACGCCCAGATGGCTATGCTCTATTACAGCGCAAGAACACTGTGGCCCAGTGAGAAACAGTTACGCGAGTTCGCTCGCAACGGAAAATAAGCGCTTCACACAAGGCTCTCCGCCACACAGGCTCAAATGTCTCGCCAATCCTTGCCCTATATTTCTAAAGGATTCAACAAAACCAGCTTACATTCGCTGACCGAAACTATCTTTAGCCGAAGCTTTGAGCCGTTCATATAACTCATGTGGTTTTTCACCCCGCAACATCATCAAAGCCACTTATTACCCGGCTAGAGATCTTTAGCTGACAATAATTATTACTCAAAGTCCCCAGAAAAAATAATTCTCTAAGTGCCCAGCAACCATCACTGTTATGATTAGGTTTCATACTGCCTCCTGATGAGTAAGTCATTGAAAAATATAATCAACTGGAACGAAGTGGAAACGGTGCTGTTCGATATGGACGGCACCTTGCTCGACTCGCACTACGATAATTATTTTTGGCAAGAGCACCTGCCTGCCCACTATGCTCGCCTGCACAATGTAGAGCTGATGGTTGCACAGCAACTATTGCACGACAAAGTTATGGCCAGAAGCGGCGAGCTTGAATTTTATTGCATTGACTACTGGAGCGAACAACTGGGCTTTGAGTTAATGCCTATCAAAACTGAAATAGAGAATCGAATACAATTTTTACCTGGCGCCAAAGCTCTCCTTCACTATCTCGACACTCTGCCACTTACCAAAGTGCTGGTTACTAACGCACATCGCAAAACACTCGACCTAAAAAATCGCGCCACTTCTATATGTAGCTATGTTGATGCCTCGTTTGCCTCACATGATTTCGGACTTCCCAAGGAACATACAAGGTTTTGGCCGGCTTTTGCTAATGCCTTCTCATTTGACCCTGCTACAACGGTTTTCGTTGACGATAATCCGGCTGTTTTGGCCATGGCCAGTCAATATTCGATTGCTCATTGCATCATGCCCTTGCAGCCTGACTCAAAAAAACCAATCCGCTCATCTTTACAAATTCCCGGCACACTCGAAGTCGGCTCACTGCATGAACTGCTGCACGGCACGAGCCAATGAGCACGTCAATACCTAACGACGACAAGCCCATAAGAATTGATAAATGGCTGTGGGCTGCGCGATTTTTTAAAACGCGCAGCTTAGCCAAGCAGGCTATTGAAGGCGGCAAGGTTCATTATAATGGTCAGCGAGTGAAAACGAGTAAAGCGGTCGAACTTGGCGCAGAAATAAAGGTGCGCTGCGGCTGGGACGATAAAATAGTGTTAGTGCTGGCACTCTCAGACCAGCGCCGCAACGCTACAGAAGCCAGTAAACTTTACAACGAAACAAGCGCCAGCATCGCTAGTCGCGAGGCACATGCCGCCGAACGCAAGGCCATCCGCGGTTCAGCACCCGAATTTTCGAATCGGCCTAGCAAAAAACAGCGCCGCCAGATTCATCGCTTTAAACAAACCGGAACGCCCGATGATTGACGAAAAACCGCCTGCAAAACCAGCCCCTCATGCAGAAGCGAAATCGGAGCTTAGCAAAACCGATTACTTGATGCGCTTTCACTTTCAGCACTTAGCAATACGCGGCGCTGTCGTCAAACTCAACAACAGCTATGTAGAGGCGTTGAACGGTCGAGACTACCCGGCAGTTGCGCAAACCTTGTTGGGCGAGTGCCTGGCCGCCACTTTGTTAATGGCGGCCAACTTAAAAACCTCTGCGCGCCTGTCACTTCAAGCGCGCGGGGCGGGTCCACTAGGCTTGCTAATGGCCGAGACAAGCCTATCCAAATCAACATCACTAACCGCTGAGCAGCCCGACACTTTGCACCAAACACTAAGAGCACTGGCAAGAATCGACACCGAACACGCTGAGGCGGACGCTTTAGAAGAACAAGATGCCGACTTACAAAGCTTATTGGGCAAAGCGCAACTAGCTATTACGATGGAGCCATTGGCAGGCGAGCGCCATCTTGAAAATCAATCGCCCAACGCTACCGCCTCTGAGGACTCCACTCAAAATCAAGCGCATGCAGGAAGGCGACACGAGCGTTATCAGGGAATTGTTAGCCTTGATGATCCCGACTTAGATACCTGTTTAGAAAACTATTTTTTGCGTTCGGAACAGCTCCCTACATTTTTGAAGCTCTATGCGCAGGGTGACCAAGCCGCCGGTATTCTTATACAAAAAATCCCAACAAGTGCAAGCGCCGCAGGTCTTCAGCCAGTAGACAATGACAGTTGGCAGGAAGTAACCATCTTGGCCAGCTCGCTTAAAAATGAAGAACTTATCGGATTGCCTGCAAACGAAATTCTGCACCGGCTCTACCATCAGCATGATTACCATACGTCTCCACCTCAAGCCGTAGCGTTTGCCTGCAGCTGCTCGGCTAACCGCACCGGAGCCGCACTCATGCACATCGACTCTCGAGAAATTGAAGATATTTTAGCGGCGGATGGGGAGATTGTAATGGACTGCGAATTTTGCAGCGCACGCTATCGCTTCGACCGCAATGCCATAGACAAACTCAACACCGACCAAGATGACACCCGCCACTAAAAGCCAGTTTAACGCGAAAAAGTAACGCTTCGACGCATACTACTCTCCGCTTTTTTCTGTCAGACTATCGCCCTCGCTAAGTAGATCCTTAGCAACCTTCCCAACACCTCAAAGAAATTAAGCAGTAATACCTACCCATATAGGCCCTAAACAATGAATTCCCCGAAGTCAGAGCAACCTACTATCCACGAAAACCTTAGCGCAGAAGAGCTGATTAAGCATGCAATTGAACACGGTGAAGGCACCATCGCAAGCAACGGCGGGCTTCTAGTCACCACAGGTATTCGAACAGGCCGCTCACCCGCCGACCGCTTTATTGTCCAAGAGCCATCCACTCAGGACTCCATCGACTGGGGGGCGGTTAATCGCCCATTTGACGCAAACCAATTTGACGCACTGTGGCTGAGAGTCGCCGATTATTTAGCACTGCGCAACCAATACAAAGCTCGACTGCATGTTGGCGCCGATAAAGAATATTACATACCCGTCAACGTTCAAACAGAAACCGCATGGCAAAGCCTATTTGGGCGCAATATGTTCATTCGCGTTGATGAAGAGAGCTACAATCCAAAAAGTAAAGAAGAGTGGTCAATATTAAATGTAGCCAGCTTTGTTTGCGTGCCTGAGCGCGATGGCACCAACAGTGATGGCGTAGTCATTATTAATTTTGCCAAGCGTAAAGTTTTATTAGCCGGTATGCGCTACGCCGGCGAAATGAAAAAAGCCATGTTTTCCGTACAAAACTTCCTGCTTCCTGAAAAAGACGTTTTACCGATGCATTGCTCGGCTAACGTTGGCGAGAAAGGCCAGACAGCATTATTTTTTGGGCTCTCTGGCACGGGGAAAACCACATTGTCGGCAGACCCTGAGCGCTACCTAATTGGCGATGATGAACATGGCTGGGGCAAAGGGACGGTATTCAATCTTGAGGGTGGCTGCTATGCAAAAACCATCAATCTAAGTCAAAAAAATGAGCCCGTTATTTGGGATGCCATTAAGCGAGGCGCTATTTTAGAGAACGTCGCGGTCGATGAAAACAACACCCCCGATTATGATGAGACCTCGCTCTCTGAAAACGGACGCTGCTGCTATCCACTAGAGCATGTTGCAAAACGAGTTATCGAAAACCAAGCCGGTGAGCCCAAGGTAGTGATTTTTTTAACCTGCGACGTAGCAGGTGTGCTACCTCCGGTATCTGTGCTTAGCAAAGAGGCGGCCGCCTACCACTTTTTAAGCGGCTACACCGCTAGAGTTGGATCAACCGAGCTAGGCGGTGAGGACGGAATACAACCGGCTTTTTCTACCTGCTTTGGCGCTCCGTTTATGCCGCGCCCAGCGGGTGACTACGCCGAACTGTTAATGAAACGAGTAGAAGAGTTTAGCAGTCAGGTTTACTTAGTTAATACAGGTTGGACAGGCGGCTCAGGCGGGCCTGGTGGTGAGGGCAAGCGCTTTAGCATACCGGTTACACGAGCCATAATAGCCGCCATTCAAAAAGGCGATTTACTAGGCGCAAAAACCGAACAGCTTGATATGTTAAATCTAGCCATACCCATCGATGTTCCGGGTGTAGACCCCATGTTACTCAACCCCCGCAATACCTGGTCGGACCATGCCGCCTACGACTTACAAGCCCGCAAGCTTGCCCAGCAATTCATAAAAAACTTTAGCACTTACGATGTGAGCCAGAACATTATTGCAGCCGGGCCTCAACTTTAGTTTATATTGACTCCACAGGCTCCGCACTCGTCGAAAACGTCTACAAAATGTGGCCCAAGCGGCACAGCACCCATTGAATGTTTTCGGCTTGGTAGCTAGGCTAGCTCCTGGGTTAGCTACCCAACTCCACCCTACCTCCTATGAGGCTTTTACCGCTTAATAAGACATGCTGTTTCGGTGCTTAATGTGTGCGGATAGACACAACTTATACTATGCTTAATTCCGTATATAGGGTTAGGGCGGCCATCATCCCACGCCCCAATAAAACGCCACTGATTGCAAAGAAACATGAACCACCGACAACAGACCGCTCTGAATACCATTTAAATTAAAGCACAAGCCACATTTAAACGCTGGGCTTTGACTGATTAAACATGGACATTCATAGGACTCATTGCAAGACGACCAAAGCCAAGCAATATATGGCTTCGGCGCAAGCCCCCAAATGAATTAGCTGAGAGTGTAAAACATTTTTGTATGTTACATAAAATAACGGCCTTAGCCACAAACGGTATAGAAAAAACCCGCATGCACAGTAGTGACCTCAAGCTAGGCATGTTTGTTAAAGAGCTCGATCGCCCCTGGGTAGATTCGCCGTTTACAATTCAAGGGTTCATCATTCGCAATGAACATCAGCTGCAACAACTACAATCTCTTTGTAACTATGTCTATGTTGATATCACACGCGATAGCTCGGCTAATCGGTTAAGCCATGGCGCCAAACCCAACCAAACAATCGATCACAGCGCCTCCAAAAGCTTCAGTGCCAACCTAGATGATGCCAAAAACATACACAGCAAAGCTAAAGCAGTCGTCAATGATATGTTCAACGATTTTCGCGCTGGCAATATATTTCAAGTCGACGCTATGCGCGATGCCGTAGGAGAATGTGTAGACAACATCATTGCCAACCCCGACTCTATGCTGTGGCTGAGCATGATAAAAGATAAAGATGAATATACAGCCGAGCATAGTTTGAATGTAGCGTTACTCAGTATCACGCTAGGGCGCGCAGAAGGATTGCAAGAACAAGACCTTCAAGACTTGGGCCTATGCGCCATGCTACATGATGTGGGTAAAGTAAAAATACCCGATGAAATTCTTAACAAAGAAGGCCAACTTAACGATGCTCAGTTTGCCGTAATGAAAATGCATACGGTGCATGGTAAAAAACTATTGCTAGGTAAAAAAGGTTTGCCCGATGCGGCCGTTGATATTGCCCTGTCGCATCATGAAAAAATGGATGGCACCGGCTATCCTCGCGGACTAAGCGAACACGAAATCCCTTACCTGGTTAAAATTGTTGCTATAGCTGATGCCTATGATGCCATGACAAGCGGACGCGTCTATAGCGTAGCCAAACCGGCTGCAGAGGCGCTCAAATTACTTTTAAAAAGCAAAGATTCGCATCATGATGGCGCGCTATTAAATAAATTTATCAGTTGCATCGGAGTTTATCCAATTGGCAGCATCGCCGAACTCAACAGCGGTGAGATTGGCATAGTGCTTCCGTCTGATAGCGAAAATAATTTACAACCTATTATTCTTGTCTTGCGCGATGCAAACAAAAGCGAATGTAGTCCGCATTATATTGATATAAGCATCGATAAGCGCGCAGATACTGGGCGCCCCTATATGATACGTGCACTGCATCCTGACGGCAGTTTTGATATTCGATTAGCCGACTATAACGATGCAAAATTACTGGACCCTAAGAATACTGTCTCTAATTTTTAGCAGGCATAAAAGCCACTACTAAGCTCAATAAAGCCAAGTCAGAAAGAAAAAACGTCTCACCTCGCGTATAGTGTTAATACCCTGCATAATTGGGAATAACGATCCCCTTTGCCTCATAAAATTCGTGAGACGCTGTCAATGAGCACACAAAAAAACGACCAAACTGCTGCCCTATCGAGCCTTGACCGGCTTATCTTGGGAGTCGACCGCGCGGTGAAAACACTTAGCCCGGGCAGTACTAAACCGCAACGCCCATCTCCAGCTGAATCATATCCTGCAGCCATAAACGGTGCGCCTGACATGGAATATAAGCCCGAGCTTCAGCAGCATATTAGTGGGTTAATGCGCATTAACCATACTGGTGAGGTCTGTGCTCAAGCCCTCTACCAAGGCCAAGCCATTACCGCTAGAAATTTAACAACTCGCCTATCGATGCAAGAGTCTGCTGACGAAGAAGGTGATCATCTCGCGTGGTGCGAACAGCGATTGCAACAACTCGACAGTCGCACCAGCTACCTCAATCCGCTTTTTTATGCACTATCTTTTGGCATCGGTGCGCTCGCCGGTGCCGCCGGTGACAAATGGAGTTTAGGGTTTATAGCCGCAACTGAAGAGCAAGTGTGCCAGCACCTGCGCGAGCACTTAGAACAAGTTCCGGAGCATGATGTAAAAACTCGCGCCATACTTGGACAGATGCTTGAGGATGAAGAACATCATGGCCAGAAGGCACTAGACGCGGGAGGAGTAAACTTTTCGCCACTACCTAAACAATTCATGACGGCCGCCTCAAAACTAATGACGCGTACAACTTATAAATTATGATTGATAATTTGTAACGGCGCGATCAAGCCTCGGTTAAACGCCCTTAGACAGCGGCGGATGATAAATTAACTGAACTAATGTACCAGCAGGATCTAAACAGTAAAAACTTCGCGCGCCATCTCGATGCGTCCGCGGCGCCGATTTCATTTGCACGCCCTCCTGCTGTAAATAGGCATACCATTCATCAACTGACGCTGAGTGATCGATAATAAAACCAATGTGATCCAAGCGCTGATTGATCCCAACACCACCAACCTTCAAGTCGGGACTATGGTGCAAAGCGAGGTTATCACTGCCTGACGTCAGATAAACGTTGCTCGAATCTGGTTGCCACTCTATTTCCATCCCTAAAAGATCAATATAAAAATGCCGCGCGCTATCGAGATCCGGCACAAACAATGCGATATGCCGCATACCCGCAGTAGTGCCGGGACGCACAAGAGAAGCCGTATCGTTCATACTATTTTTTCCAACTTATTGTTTATTAATGATCATGCGTTGAAAGGTTCATCTGCCTCTTAAGCAACAGGCTCAACAACATATTCGTGCGTTACCTCAACGCCAGCTTGCTCCATCAATATCGATGCTGAACAATATTTTTCGACTGACAATTTAATAGCTCTACGTACATGCGTATCTTTCAGATTGTTCCCACTAACCACAAACCGCATATGAATCCGCGTAAACACTGCTGGGACGGTATCGGCACGCTCTGCCACCAACTCGGCACGGCACGCGACGACGTCTTGGCGCCCTTTACTAAGCATCGACATGACGTCAAAAGACGCGCAGCCCCCCATACCCATCAGTAACATTTCCATAGGCCGTGGCCCACGATTTTCACCACCATGATCTGGCGGGCCATCCATTTGCACCTCATGCCCCGATCCCGATGTCGCCGCAAAACTTGCGGCCCCTGTCCAGTTGATAGTCGCCTTCATAAATACTTACCCACTTATACTCCAACCAATTGAATTATATTGTATTGTAATCGATTCTCGACAGTCGAGTAGTCGCTCTTTAAGCTGCGTAAAGGTGATAGTTATTGACCAATTGCGTTGCATGTCACATTTTTCATAAGCGTGACTTGTATCACAGCCAAAATAGACAATACTCAATGTAGGAATCGACGGTTTCTTTTATCACTATTTGATAATGGTTGTTGTATTATGCATGCTCACACGTTAAACGCCTCAACATCAATTGCTTCAAAAGGAAATGGAATTGTGGCTCTCGCCCCACTAACACCTCATATTCAGCACGCCGAAGAACTTATCAGTAACAGCCATCGGCGTCGCTATCCCAGCAAAAGTACTATTATTTACGCCGGCGATACCTCGGACACGCTTTATTACATCATTAAAGGCTCAGTCACTGTTGCGATTGAAGATGATGAAGGTAAAGAAATGATTGTTGCCTACCTTAATGAGGGCGGCTTTTTCGGTGAAATGGGTTTGTTTGAACAAGAAGACTCGCGCAGTGCCTGGGTGCGTGCCAAAACGGAATGTGAAGTTGCGGAAATTAGCTTTGCAAAATTTCATGAGTTATCGCAGCAGTACCCCGACCTACTTTATTCAGTCGGCAAACAAATGGCTACACGCCTACGTAAAACCACGCGTAAAGTTGGCGATCTGGCTTTTTTAGATGTGACGGGGCGAGTCGCCGGAACATTGCTAGAGCTGTGTAAAGAGCCTGATGCCATGACGCACCCCGATGGTATGCAAATCAAAATCACACGACAAGAAATCGGCCGCATCGTTGGATGTTCGCGCGAAATGGTGGGTCGAGTACTGAAAGACCTGCAAGAGCAGGGCCTGGTTCATGTCAAAGGCAAAACGATGGTAGTGTACGGAACCCGCTAGAGCGTTGAAGTAATAAGTCAGTAATAAAAAGGCCCAGTTAACACTGGGCCTTTTTTGTTTTCGCCATCATGCTTTGCGATATTTATTTTTGTTGCGCCGGCCAATGGCGTACAANCTATCACGCAAACCNCGTCGCAAGCTCGGCATAAGATAACTAAGCGTTGTCAATTTACCACCCAGCCAAGGCATCGAAATTTCAAGCCGCTCACCGCGCGCAAGGCGCACAATATTAACCGCGACCTCCTCGGCACTACTCATAGGTTGCGAATACACAATATCTTCAACCTCATCAATATGATCCATAATAAAGCCTGTATCTATTGGTCCAGGCGACACCACGCCAACCGCAATCCCCAATTCACGCACCTCATCAGCAACACCGTAAGTAAAACTACGTAGACCCGCCTTGGTCGCCGCATACGTTGCCGCGCCCTGCAGCGGCGCCCTACCAGCCAATGACCCCACATTAACCACTGCACCGGTACCTAGCTGCTGCATACCAGCTAACACTTTAGCAGTGAGGTAAAGCGGCGCCCGCAAATTCACATCCACCATGGTCGCAATATCTTCAGCGGATCGAACGCGAACATCGCCTCGATGGTGGAGGCCAGCATTGTTAATAAGAACCTGTACAGGACCAAATCGCTCAACAACACTCGCGAGCATCGCATCGCAGGCTTGCAAATCAGCAACATCAGCACACACAGTCAACACTTCCGTTTGCTGACTCAATTCACCAGCAATTGCACTCAACGCCTCTTCACCTCGAGCAACTAACGCCAGACGCGCACCTAAGCGGGCAAATTCTCTAGCGCACGCAGCGCCAACGCCAGCCGAAGCCCCAGTAATTAATACGGTGACATTCTTGAATGATTGCNTATTCATTTATTCCGTCCAATTTTATTTTTTTCACGATTTATGTGAGTCGAACAAGGTTATGCAAAATCAATCCTGTGGAACTTGATATTTTTTAAGCACTGAAATTTCATTATCCGGGATATCAGCACGGCAATTGTTAATGAAGTCATATCGCACCATGCGTGCCTCAGCCTCAGCAGCCACGCACGCTAATTGATTACTGTAGATCAAGTGCCGCAAAATGAATTGATTGGCTTCAATAACAAGCACGCCAGTCGCAACCAGCAGGGTGTCGGGAAAGGTTAGCGGAACTTTAAACTTACAGCTAGTTTCTGCCAACGCAAAACTCTCCTTGAGCTCGCCGCCATACTCAACACCCAATTGCGAATAAATTTCATTAAACCACCGCAGCCTCGCACTTTCGGCATAATAAAAATAACGCTTGTTATTAACATGTTGCATAGCATCCATATCGCCCCATTCAACATCTTTTTCAAAGATGTTTTTATAATTCAATAGTGCTGTTGGACATTCAGATATCATTTACAACCTAAAGATAACCTTACGAAAATTTTCGTATTTATTGATATAAATTATTTGCCTAACTATCTAATCATCTACGAACTAAACAAACGCCGAAGCTCTTGGCCCGGCTCTTCGGCGCGCATAAAAGCCTCGCCCACCAAAAAGGTATTCACCTCATGTTTGCGCATGGCATTCACATCATCGACTGTATGAATACCGCTTTCAGTCACAACAATTCGATCATCCGGGATATGAGCCAGCAAATCGTAAGTGGTTGCCAAGCTGGTGGAAAAGGTATTCAAGTCACGGTTGTTAATGCCCAGCAACGTATTATCAAGGCGCAATGCACGCAGCAACTCGCCGTGGTCATGAACCTCAACCAATACATCTAGACCTAACCGTCTTGCACATTGATCCAGTGTTTGCATTTGCGCATCATCCAGCGCCGCAACGATGAGTAAAATGCAATCAGCACCCATAGCACGAGCTTCATAAACTTGGTATTCATCAATAATAAAATCTTTACGAATAACCGGCAGCGAACAGGCAGCTCGAGCTTGCTGAAGATAGGCATTCGCTCCTTGAAAAAAATCAATGTCGGTCAGTACTGAGAGACACGCAGCACCCCCACTTTCGTAACTCACGGCAATCTGGGCCGGATCGAAATCCTCACGGATAACACCTTTACTAGGCGATGCTTTTTTCACTTCAGCAATGACTGCTGACTGTGAGGCAGCGAGCTTCCGTTGGATAGCTGTCACAAAACCACGCGGCTCAGTTTGCAAAGCAATATCATCCATCAAAGCTTCCATGCCACGCTGAGATTTACACGCGGCGACTTCTTGCAGCTTACGATCAAGAATTTTTCTTAATATAGTTGGTGTTTGCATTATATTTTCCACTACTCTCCTGCCGAGGCCATAGCAACACTTACACTAGCCAATTCCTTAAGCTTTTCACCTGCACGCCCTGAAGCAATAATATCCTGAGCTATTGCAACGCCTTGTGAAAGATCATCAGCCACACCAGCGACATAAATTGCCGCTCCTGCGTTAAGCGCGATAATATCGCCCGCCGCATGTGCGCTCGCTGTTTTCTCGCCGGCAGACAAAGCCGCACGGATTAATTTAAGGCTAGCCTGAGCGTCATCGACAACAAGTTGTTTCAGGTCTCCAACGTTGATACCAACTTCGGTTGGCACCAGATCATATTCGGTAATTTCGCCATCACGCAGCTCCGCAACATGAGTAACTCCTGCAATACTTATTTCGTCTAATCCATCAGCAGAGTGAACAACCATAACATGATGACTACCCAAAGACTGAAGCACCTCAGCAATAGGTCGCAGCAAATCGAGACTATAAACACCTAAGACCTGATTCTTGACGCCTGCAGGATTTGTCATAGGACCTAACATATTAAATATGGTGCGAGTGGCTAGCTCCTTGCGCGGACCAACGGCATGCTTCATAGCACTGTGATGCTGAACAGCAAACATAAAGCCCACACCGACTTGCTCAATACAACGTGCCACCTGCGCGGGGCTCAATGACAAATCAACTCCAGCGGCTTCAAGTAAATCTGCCGAACCGCTAGAACTGCTTACCGAACGGTTGCCATGCTTAGCCACATGGCAACCGGCTACTGCCGCAACCAAAGCGCTGGCGGTAGAAACATTCAACAAGCTAGCGCCATCCCCCCCGGTTCCGACAATATCCACCATATTATCGGCAACCACCTGCACAGGCGTAGCCAACTCACGCATCACCCGGGTAGCCGCAGCAATTTCAACGACTGTCTCGCCCTTCATACGCAGCGCCACTAAAAAACCAGCAATTTGTGCTGGGGTAGCTGCACCTGTCATGATTTGCTGCATAACCGATTGCATTTCAACACCCGACAAATCTCTACGCTCAATCACTGCATTAATAGCTTGCTGTATTGTGATGGTTTGACTCATTTAAAAATAAACCTCTCTTGAATTGTTCTCTGCAGGGCATCGCCGCATTACAAAAAACACACGTGGATCAACAACCTTTTAAAAAATTATCAAGCAACTCATGGCCGTAATTCGTTAGAATCGATTCGGGATGAAACTGCACACCTTCGACTGCCAACTCTTTATGCCGCAAGCCCATAATTTCATCAAACGAACCATCCTCATGCTGCGTCCACGCGGTAATTTCAAAACACTCGGGCAACGACTCTCTTTCTACCACTAAGGAATGATAACGGGTGGCTGAAAAAGGAGATTCAATGCCAGAAAAAACGCCCGTTCCATTGTGGTAAACCAAGGATGTTTTACCATGCATAACTTCGCGCGCACGGACAACTTTACCGCCAAAGGCCTGGCCAATACTTTGGTGGCCAAGGCAAATACCTAACAATGGAATCACGCCGGAAAACTTCTCAATAACTTCAAGTGATATGCCAGCCTCATTAGGTGTGCAAGGTCCAGGCGAAATAACAATGTGCTTGGGCGCTAGGACCGCAACATCATCACACCGAATTTCATCATTACGTAACACTTGAACTTCAGCACCCAATTCACCCAAATATTGCACCACGTTATAGGTAAAGGAATCATAATTATCGATCATCAATAGCATGTCAGAGCACCTCCCTAACCTATATTCTTGTTTACGTTAACTTGCTGACTAGCAATCGCTGCAGCCCTAAACATTGCGCGTGCTTTATTCATGGTTTCCTCCCACTCAAGCTCCGGAACCGAGTCAGCAACAACACCACCGCCTGCTTGTACATAAAGCGTCTCGTCCTTTATCACCGCGGTACGAATTGCAATAGCGGTATCCATATTGCCCTGCCAGCTTAAATAACCAACAGCACCCCCGTAAATACCGCGCTTAACTGGCTCTACTTCATCAATAATTTCCATAGCTCTAATTTTAGGTGCACCACTTAATGTACCCGCCGGCAACGTTGCGCGCAAAACATCGATAGAACTTAATCCGCTACGCAGCTTTCCTATAACGTTAGAAACAATATGCATTACATGAGAGTAGCGCTCTACAACCATTTTATCAGTCAACACCACTGAGCCAATTTCAGCCACTCGACCTGCATCATTTCGACCTAAATCAATCAGCATGAGGTGTTCGGCAATTTCTTTGGGATCTGCCAGCAAGTCACGCTCAAGCGCCAAATCCTCGGCTTCGGAACTGCCACGCCTACGCGTACCGGCAATTGGCCTCACCGTCACTTCACCGCCCTCTACTCGCGCCAATATCTCTGGCGAGGATCCCACTATATGAAAGTCGCCCAAATCTAAAAAATACATATAAGGCGAGGGATTAAGACTGCGTAACGCACGGTATAAATTAATCGGGGGAGCGGAAAAAGGCGCACTCATTCGCTGCGAAGGCACCACCTGCATAACGTCGCCAGCTAGTGTGTAATCTTTAATTTTTTCAACCACCACATGGTAGTCAGCCTGTGTAAAACCCGATGAAAAATCACTCTCTTGCAATGCACCCGCAGCCACGCCATCGTTAGCAGTCGTTGCCAGCTGGTCCAATATAGGATGAGCATGCTGTAATTCCTGCGCAATAGCTATTAAGCGTTGCTGGCCCTGCGCGTAACGTTGCTGCAATTCAGCTTCGGACTGCGCCACATCAACGTCAATATGAGTAACAATATGGATTTTGCTGGCTAAATTATCAAACACCAACACATCATCAGTCAGCATTAATAAAATGTCGGGTGTGTTTAACTCATCAGGCGGAGTGGACATTTTGAGTCGAGGCTCAACATAGCGCACTGTGTCGTAGGCAAAATAGCCGACAAAGCCTCCCAAAAAAGCCGGCAAATCTGGCAAATCTGGTACAGAGTAACGCTGCTGAAACTGCTCTACAAAATCCAGAGGGTCGGCCATTTTCGTGTGCTCTAACTCACGACCAGCCGATTCGACAGATATCTCCTCACCAAAGACCTTGAGCACAACCTTGCAGGGCAGCCCAATAATCGAGTAACGGCCCCATTTTTCGCCACCCTGAACCGACTCAAACAAAAATGAATAAGGCCCAGTGGCGAGTTTAGCGTAAGCGCTAACTGGCGTATCTAAGTCAGCCATCACTACTTGCGTAAGCGGAATGCGGTTATAGCCTTCTTGCGCCAACGCATAAAATTGTTGAAATTGCATAGTACTTCCGAAGAATATCGATGAAACGGTCGGGGCTTAGCATAGACAGTGTTTCAGCCACGCACACAGCCCAGCGGCAAGCTAACTGCGGATTGGCCATCGCCAGCTGCCGACCTGCCACACGCAGTGCACACTGATAAGCGCATGGCATTTGTTACCCAATTTTTGTTTACAAGCCATTGCTCTCTAGCCAGGGAGGTTGAATTTACCGTTTGAGACAGCGCTCATTAACGAGCGAGCAGTCTATTGTAGCCCAGCACAGCCAGCAGACAAAGCGCTGCCCTGAGCGATCGCCTGAAGACCTGCAAGCGCTTATCAGATCATAGAATGAAGGAGTGAAAGGTTTTAGCAGCATTCTCGCTGGATCTGTTATTAACAGCTAAATTCCAAGAATAAGGCTGATGCGCCAAAGATAAAGACGCAAGTTTCAAGTCATGCGAGAACAAAAAACCCACCCCAAATGACATTTTTGCTTGAAAAACAGACAAGTCTCGTGTAGTTTACTTGTCAACTACGAGTAGTTCGGTGAATTACACAGCCTAGTGTTGTCTAATTGTATGTCCTGGAGGAGCCGCAACTAAGATCGTAGCCAGGCTCTCCCCCGAGCCGCTCCTTTATCTCCCTAACACTGCCTTCAACGCTTATTAAGCCTTACTCAACTCTAATCGCATTTGCGCAATGGCGCTGGCGTAATCGTCACTATTAAAAATGGCTGAGCCTGCCACGAAAGTGTCAGCTCCAGCCGCCGCAATTGCAGCAATATTGTTGATCCCAACACCCCCATCAACCTCAAGACGTATTTCGCGATCAACCGAATCGATAAGCTCACGCGCTTCAGCCAGCTTGGATAAGGTAGACGGAATGAATGATTGACCACCAAAACCTGGATTGACCGACATCAATAGCAGCATATCGATTTTATCCATCACGTAGCTCGCCGCATCAAGCGTGGTGGCTGGATTAAATACGAGGCCCGCTTTACAGCCTGCATCACGAATTAATTGCAGCGATCGGTCCACATGCTGACTGGCCTCAGGGTGAAAAGTAATATAAGTTGCACCCGCATCAGCAAAATCACCGATAATGCGGTCGACCGGACTCACCATAAGGTGCACATCAATGGGGGCAGTCACGCCATATTGTCGCAATGCCTTGCAAACCATTGGGCCAATTGTCAGATTGGGGACATAGTGATTGTCCATAACATCAAAATGAATAATATCTGCTCCAGCAGCGAGCACATCGTCCACTTCCTGCCCTAAACGTGCAAAATCGGCTGACAATATCGATGGGGCAATTTTATAATCAAGCATAAGTAGGCAACCTAATAAAGTTTTTGGATAACGCTGTTCAATAGACTTCGGCAAATCATCCTAATGATATATCTAACTCAACCTCTAGAGCATCGCTCATTTATGTGCCTTACAACCCAAACACCAGCCGCACCACATTCACCCCAACAGCAACAGGAGTGGGCGCGCCCTTGGGTTCAGCGTTATAACCTCACCTATAGCCATACTCACCTGCAATTTTACGCACAAATCGCGCTCCTCTACAGGCGATTAATTCACGCCATCAAACCATTTTCGCCCACCTTTCATAGCGCTAGTTTATTGCTCCTCACACTGCTTACTGCCGCAAATTGTTACAGCCAACCCGATGAAGGCGAGGCACAAACATCCGCCGATGATAGCGTCGCCAACGATACCCGTGTGATTCAAAGAACTGTGCCCGCGCCAGAACAAGAGTGGATGCAGGCCTACATGGGCGATGAAAACAGCAACAACGCCTCCAACAACATAATTAGCAACAAAGACGTCGGCGCTATGTGGCTGGGAGAGGGCAACGAAGCTTTTATTGGGCTATTTAATCCTGCTGCAACGCCCTATCAAATGAGTGTGCTGCTGCTCAGCAGCAAGCCGTCGAAGTTAACGCAAACCAACATCTTTCGCCAACTCTATCTCGACCTACCTTTATACGGCTGGTCAACGCTTAACATATTGCTGCCAGCCACGCTCTTAACGCCGGAGTTACCCGAGCGAGTGATTGGGCCAGGTGGTTTAATGCCCACAAGCGCAAACAATGAAGCGGAAACGCCCGATAAGGCATCCGAATCGACGGCTGCAGCGCCGCCCAGCGAAGGTGACGCAGCAACCACCAATATAGCGCCACCTAGCGCAACTGATATAGCCGCACAGCGCATTCAAGCCGGTAACCAATGGTTGCTAGATAAAGGGGCTGGCTCACTTACGATTATTGCTGACGAAAACACTCTGCAGTGGGCCATTGACGCGAGCATTGCCAATACCGCTACAACAAGTGGCCTGGTGCTTTGGAAATTGGCTCTGGATGAACTCAATGCCGGAGCCTTAACTGCTCTGCGGGAAAGTCGCGTCTCTATTCTCGATGTAATAAGTGAGCAATCTAAACCGCGCGAATTGCTCGAGCGCAAACAAACTTTTGCACGCGCAGGCTTCACCAACGACTACCGGTATATTATTGTGCCCGCAGGCGATGTAGACATTACCTATACTCATACCAGCAAAAGAATTCGACACTGGCTCAATACAGAGTTTAAAAAATTCTAGTTAGCCAAGGCGGCTATTCAACAATTCAAATCGCTCAATAGTGCCGACATCTTCCCAGTCACCGGCATAGTACTCACCAATCACACGACCGGCCTCAATGGCTTTTTGCAGCAAGGGCAGCAGCGGCAAGCGACCCGGCTCTAAGCCTGCAAACAAATGCTTAGACAAAACAGATAACCCAGAAAATGTCAGCAACTCGCCCGGCGCTTGCAGGGCAACTTGCCCGTGGCTGGTGCTTGAATGCGGCAAATAAAAGTCACCGTGCGATTTAAAGTCCGGCGTATCGATCATCACTAAATGTGCCAGATTATCACCTAGCTCTTTATTTACGAGCGCCTTTAAATGATAGTCAGTCCACACATCGGTATTCACCACAATAAAATCATCGCAATCTGAGCATAGCAATGGCAGCGCTTGAAGAATCCCCCCCGCTGTTTCCAAAGCACCACCGGCCTCAGAAGAGTAATGGATCGATAAGCCATAGCGCGACCCATCACCCAGCGCAGCAATAATTTGCTCACCTAGGTGCGCATAATTAATAACAACCTCTTCAACACCGGCCTCAACCAAACTAGACAAATGATGCTCGATAAGCGCTTTTCCAGCCACTTTAACTAACGGTTTTGGTATATGGTCAGTGAGTGGTCGCATACGCTCGCCACGCCCTGCGGCCAACAAAATAGCCTTGCGTATTTTTTTAAACGAAGGGCCCTTCATCACTTGGGACATAGCTCCAACCACTTTATCACTTGGGCTCTATGCGGCTGCAGTTCAGCATAGCGTGACATTACATCTCGCACGTAGCCTGAAAACTGCGGCAGCAGCTCTAGGTAGCCTGACTTTTCATCACGATAATACAACCTTGAAAAAATCCCAATAATCTTTAAATTACGCTGCAAACCCATCAAATCGCAATAACGCAGCCATTGCTCAGACTGCAACTGAGGCGCCAAGCTAGGCCGAGCCTGCTCGACCCATTGCTCAATCTCTTCACGCGACCAACTCACATAACGATCCCACAACCACGAAGCCAAATCATAACTGGCCGGGCCGAGCACGGCGTCTTGAAAATCAATGATGCCTAGCTCGCCGTTATTGAGCACTTGCAAATTACAGCTATGAAAATCGCGGTGCACAAAGCATTGCGGCTGACTACTCGCCACCTCAACAAGTAGATCACAAAGGCTATCCCACAGCACCCGCTCATCAACCGCTAAAGTATGTCGGCAATGCCGCTGAAGAAACCAATCGGTAAACAGGTCCAACTCGCTACGCAGGCTAGCCCCATCCAACACAGGCAAGCCCTGAGTGCCCACGCGCGACATACCTTCCAACAGCGGCAAGATTTGTTCAAATAAAGATTGCCCCGGGGTATTCGATAAATGCTGCTTCAGCATGCAGTCACCAAAATCCTCAATTAACAAAAAGCCAGCCTCGAGGTCTTGGGCATAAATGCTGGGAACACGGAGATTCGCGGCCCGTATTTTATGGGCAACCGCAACAAAAGTAGCGGCGTCCTCATGCTCAGGCGGAGCGTCCATGACAATATAACTGTGTTTGTCGGCGGTTAGCCGGAAGTAACGTCGAAAACTCGCATCGCCCGCTATCATGACCCAGCTTGATGCAATATCGGCCAGCGCAACTTGGCGCTCGAGTATGGCCACCTGCGCGACAGCCCACTCCTTCAGCAATGGCATTCTATTTTTATAAGACAGTGTTTTGCTCTCCACCCAGCCCCCAATTTACCCCTGACACTTAATTGCAGCCCTTTCGCCCCGCCCGTGCAGACCCTGTGACATTGAGTATGGGGCAAAAACACAACCGTTAGCTTAGATTAGCGTCGCATTATGCTTTATCATCGAAAGTTCAAGCATAGGGTCGCAGGGCTTTACGAGTCTCGCGCCGCCAGATAACANCCATTATCACCGCGCAAACCACACCAAGCATGGTACTGAATCTCGCCATCAAGGGTCAAAAAATTGCCGCTACAAATAACAACCTTCGCTTTGCTTATTCGCCGCGCGCCAAGCAAAGCTCTATCTTGCACCGCGGCAAGCTTGGCGTGCGCAGGGCTGATGGGCGTTACACCTATGGATGTGCTCGCTAAATCTGTTATTGCGCAAACAAAATCGCAGCACGCCCAAACCGTTTGGCATTGCACTGATGAGTCTGATGGCACGGCGCTTACGCGTATTTGCCAACCAGAAACTGCCGCACCAAAGACCGAGCCAGCCGCCCCAGTACCCGTTGCGACGCCAGACTCCCCTGCAAGCTATCCGTCGAACGATGCGCCAATCACCACAGTGGAGTTAATCGTTCCTGCGTCCAGCGACTCAGCTAAGCCGACCCTGCCCGTTGATGGCCCATCAGCCCAAGCGGCGGCTATACCNGCAAACCCTTGCAGCCAAGGCTCGGCACCGGCCACCGCGCGGACAACGCAAAATTCACTGGATCTCAGCAGTACTTTACCTGTTGCGGCCAGCGCTGAAGAAGTCGCTATTCAAGATACGGTCGCACAGTTTGATGGCAATGTAGAATTTGTGCGCGGCGACGCAACGCTACTGGCCAACCAAGCCATTTATAACCGCGAATCACAGTTTATTGAACTGCGCGGCGACGTCGTGGCTAGCACGCCGTTTGCAATGGTGTATGGAAGTCGCGCCGAGATCAATTTACTCGACAACTCCAGTTATATTGAAGAAGCCACTTATCAACTCAATGCCGATGGCATGCGGGGCTCCGCCAATAGCGTAAGCATTGATCCCAGCAAACGCGTCAAAATCGAGCAGGGCTCTTACACGCGTTGCCCAGCCAGCAACAAAGTCTGGCAAGTGCAAGCCAAAACCCTCAATCTAGATCCGCAAAGTGGCCAAGGCGTTGCTACTAATGCCCAATTAAAGATTTATGATGTGCCCGTTTTTTACCTCCCCTATGCGCGCTTTCCCATTGGCGATCAAAGGCAATCGGGCTTATTGTTTCCACGCCTGGCAGATACCAACTCAGGCGTTGATTTTGCAGTGCCCTACTACCTCAACTTGGCCACCAATATTGACGCCACCCTCATACCCCGTTACAAAGAAAACAGTGGTTACCTCACGGAAGCGACACTGCGCTGGCTCAATCCTTTTGATGAATGGGAGCTCAATACAGCCTATTTAGATCGCGATGAGCAACTTAACGACAGTCGATGGCTCGTTGATATTAAGGAAATTGGCGCAACTGATAGCGGTTTTAGCTCCGCAATTAATTTCACCAAAATCAGTGACATTGACTACCTGCGCGATCTCGACACCACCAGTCTCTCTGTCAACCGAGCCACCCATCTGAGCCAGCAAGCACGCCTTGCTTATGACAATACGCGCTGGTCAGTTGGCGCCAGTGTTCAGCAATATCAAACTATTGATATCAATCTTGATAATGAGCAGCGCCCCTATGAAACCCGGCCTGAACTTTGGGTTAACTATCAAACGCTACCGCAGCCCTTTACCATTGGGGCCAAAGCCGAACTGCGCCTTGCGTCTTATGAACACGTTGATTTAGTCGATGGAGACCGCGGCTATGGCAATATAGAATTTGAGCTCCCTATGCGCTGGGCTGGATTAACACTAACACCGACGTTGGGCATACAACATCTCGATTACCGCCTGTCTGCCGACAGCACCACCGATAATACTCAAAATAACAACCCTTCTTTTACTGCCAGCTACGGCTCCCTAGATATGCAAACGGTTTTTGAAAAACCAATCTATCGCGGCAATACTCTGACAAAAATCAATACCATAGAACCGCGCTTGCGTTACTTTTATCGCGGTATCACTAGCAATAAGACCGAGCAACAAAATACACCACTGCTTGATAGCGATTGGTTAACCGTCGACAAGAACCTGTTACACCGAGATTCGCGCTATAGCGGCTATGACGTGTTGGAAGACAGTAACCAACTAGCAGCTTCTATCACGCGTAAAAGCTATAACAGTCAAGGCTTGCAACGCACGGCACTTACCATTGGCCAATTATTTTATTTTCAAGATATGCTCAGCAATGGCAGCGACCTGACGAACTCTTTTGCCAATGAGCCCCCAGCGTCCAATAGCTCGAGCAGGCACTCGGCACTCATCGCTGAAATTGAAGTTGCAGGCCCCAGTCGCAGCGGCTTATACAGCATCGGCTCGTTACAATGGGATAGCGAACAAAACCAGGTCGAGTATGGCGCTTGGAGCTTGCGCTATCGCTCACCTGCCGGTGGCAACGTTCAACGGGGCATCAGCGTGGCCAACCTTGGCTATCGGTACCGTAAAAAAAACATCAATCAGCCTCAACTCACTCGCGATATTGAACAAGTTGATGCAAGTGTGGTCTCTGCTATCAATAGTCAGTGGGGGATGCTAGGTCGCTATCAGTATGATCTTGCCAATCACCGCAGTATTGAAACGTTGGCGGGCTTACAATTTAATGACTGCTGCATACAGTTGCGATTGGTTTACCGCGATGGGGTAATATATGAGCCTAACGCAACACTCAGTGACAGCTTGACCAATCCGGAACGAGACCGCAGCATTTATTTTCAAATCGAGTTTAAAGGCCTAGCTGGTGTAGGTCGCGCACTCGAAAACGTACTTGAGGAATCTATTTTTGGCTACCGTGCCCCATAAAATTTCACGCAGCTTGCGTGCCTTGCAAAACCGCAGCCGGCTTTTTTGTTTGGTGTCGGCACTTATATTTTGCAATATTAGCTATGCCGAATACCAACTACTAGATCAAATCGTCGCAATCGCTGAAGATGACGCTGTATTGGCAAGCGACGTACGAAGCAAAATGCAGCAAATTAAAAATACGCTTGCCCAGCGTGGCGCCACCTTACCGCCCGACAACATTTTGTATGAGCAGGTACTCGAGCGCGCCATTATCGATTCATTGCAACTACAACGCGCCTATAAAAGCGGCATGCGCATATCTGACCAAGAGCTCAACGAAGCCATGGAGCGCATTGCCGCGCAAAATCGTGTGTCGTTACAACAATTCAGGCTGCTGCTCGAGCAACAAGGACAGTCTTACGTAGCCGCCCGCGAACAAACTCGAAAAGAGATGCTGCTTCGCAATATTCAACAGCGCAGTGTCATGCGCAAAATTAACATTACTGAAAGTGAAGTTGAAAACTTTCTCAATTCAGAGCAAGGCCGCACACTACTAGAGCCAGAATATAATATTGACCATATTTTACTTCCGATTGCCGCTGGCGCTAGTGCAGCCGAAAAACAAAGCGCTTTGCAAAATATCACTGAGCTGCAAGCGCTCGCCGCAGATGGGAAATTCATTGATATCAAGCAGCAAATTACTGCTGCCGGCGCCCAGCATGCGCCATTAGGTTGGCGAACACTGGAAGCCGTGCCATCACTATTTGAAACTACCGTAAGCGAACTTACCGCGGAGGTCGTCAGCGACCCCATCAGCAGTGATAGCGGCTTGCATCTGATAAAAATCATCTCTCAACGCGGCGGGGTACAAAAATCTAACATCGAAACACTTGTGCGGCATATTTTGATCAAACCCAATGAAATCCGCAATGAAGACGAAGCCAGCGATTTAATTCTAAAAATTAGACGCCAGCTCGATGAAGGCGAGTCATTTGCGGCGCTGGCCAAAAAATATTCTGACGATCCGGGCTCCGCACTAGCCGGCGGCGAACTCGGCTGGAACCAGCCAGGCAAACTTGTACCCGCCTTTGAGGCCATGATGGATATCACACCCATTGGCGAAACCAGCCAACCGTTCGAGTCACTTTTTGGCTGGCATATTGTGGAAGTTATCGACCGTAGAGAAAAAGATTTTTCTACCGAACGCGCCCAGCAGCGTGCTCGCATGGCAATTGCCGAAAATAAATATGACGACGAACTCAACAACTGGCTCCAGCAATTGCGTGACGACTCGTTTGTCGAAATCAAATAATCATTCAAACTTCTGCGTGATTTATTTAGCCGCCTGCTGAACCAAATAGAGTCTGCCCCTTACCGAGCTTACGATCCATGAGTACAGCACTGCCAACCATTGCCATCACACCGGGAGAGCCTGCCGGTATTGGCCCAGATCTTTTGGTGCAGTTAGCGCAACTGCCGCATCACGCCCAATTAGTTGCTTTTGCTAATGCCGACCTGCTCGCTGACCGAGCCAAGCGACTGAGCCTACCCCTTGAATTAACCTCTTTTAATACTGATTGCCGACAAGCTAGCACGGGGCAGGGAAAGTTATCTATTGTTGAAAGTGATCTTGCTGTCATTCCACAACCAGGGCAAGGCACTGCGGCTAGCGCATCCTATGTCATCAATACACTTGATCAAGCTATCGAGCACGCCAAGCGGCAACAAGTCGATGCGTTAGTCACGGGGCCGATCAACAAACATTTAATCAATACAGGCACATCAACTACGCAGCACTTTACTGGTCACACCGAGTATCTTGCACAGCAAACGGCAACGCCGCGTGTTGTGATGATGCTAGCCGCCGAAAATCCGCCGCATTTACCGCAGCCATTGCGCGTTGCACTGGCGACCACGCACCTGCCTCTGCGTGACGTTCCTGCTGCCATCACCTACGAGACCATTGAGCAAACACTTATTATTTTGCATCAAGCACTTATTGAACAATTTAGTATCGCGCAACCCCGTATATTAATTTGTGGGCTCAACCCTCATGCCGGCGAGCAAGGGGATTTAGGTAGCGAGGAAATAGACGTTATTCAGCCATGTATAGAAGCACTACGAACTCAGGGTTTAGATCTTTCCGATGCTATGCCAGCCGACACGCTTTTTACTTCGCACCACTTAAATCAGGCCGATGCCGTGCTCGCTATGTATCATGATCAAGGACTACCCGTACTCAAATCCCATGGCTTTGGCGAGTCTGTCAACATTACACTGGGCCTGCCATTTATTCGCACTTCGGTTGACCATGGCACTGCATTCGATTTAGCTGGTACTGGACGCGCTAATATTGGCAGCTTACAAGCCGCCATTGCCTGCGCCATTAACCTGAGCGCCAAGCGATATGAACACTAAACCTGTGTCAGTCAACTCGCATCGCGCGCGCAAGCGCTTTGGGCAAAATTTTTTACACGATGAAAATATCATTGCGCGTATCGTACGAGCAGTGACTCCACGAGCAGGTGAACATCTGGTTGAAATAGGTCCAGGGCAAGGGGCACTCACCCAACCCTTGCTTGAAGCTCTCGGAGAGGCCGGGCAACTAAGCTTAATTGAGATCGATCGTGACTTGGTGTCCATTCTAGAAAAAACGTTTGCGCGAACAACTAACGTCAAGCTAATACAAGCCGACGCCTTATCGTTTGATTTTTTACCCTTGGCCACTAACAAACAACCACTGCGCATTGTTGGTAACTTGCCCTACAATATTTCAACCCCGCTGCTGTTCCATCTTTTGCAACAGAATTTAGACCACCAGCAGGCAGGACAAATAGTTGGTGATAGCAGTGCGGCGCGAAGCGATTCGGCACAGGGTGCCGCACCCTTATTTAGCGATATGCATTTTATGCTGCAGCAAGAAGTCGTACAGCGTATTTGCGCGGAACCTGGCAGCAAACAGTATGGCCGTCTCAGCGTCATGACTCAATATTTTTGCCAAACTGAATCGCTTTTTACTGTACCTCCCAGCGCTTTCTCACCCCAACCCAAGGTGCTCTCGGCAATCGTGCGTTTAATGCCCCACCAGCAACAGCCCCATGTTGCACACAACAACAAGACTTTTGCAGCCGTAGTAAAAACAGCTTTCGCGCAACGACGAAAAACATTAAAAAATAATTTACGTGCGTTAATTGTCGACTCTGCGCTGCGCGATTTAGACATTGATCCCGGCGCACGCGCTGAAACACTGCCATTGGCTGACTTTGTGGCCATTAGTAATGCAATTGATGCAAGCTAACCCGAAACCTTATCACTAGTACGGCATAATTAAATCTTATGAACACTGAAACAACTGAAAGCAGCGAATGGCAAAAAAATATTGAGATCGCGGTTGCTCCGCGTTATCTCGCCGAGCAATCTAGTCCCGAACAAGCCGAATATGTATTTGCCTACACCGTTGAGGTGAGCAACCTTGGCAGCGAGCCCGTTCAATTGCTCTCGCGCCACTGGATCATCACCGATGGCAATAACCATGTGCGCGAAGTTGAGGGCGAAGGTGTCGTTGGCGAGCAACCCCATATACCGCCAGGCACAACTTATCGCTATAGTAGCGGTGCCATATTGGCCACGAACACTGGGACTATGGAGGGCGGCTACACCATGCGCGCTGAATCAGGATTAGTATTTGACGCCATCATTCACCCCTTCGGCCTAATACACCCAAGCGCCCTGCATTAAGAGTCCGAGGCAATGAAGGGGTTTTGCAGCTGTATAAAATCCAAACCAACAACAAATAGCTAAATATTAATGACCAATATTCAGAGAATTTATGTCTGTATATGCAGTCGGTGACATCCAAGGTTGCTACCGAGAATTAATGGAAGTGTTAGATCAAGTCGCTTTCAACCCCTCGCACGATCAACTGTGGGCAGTAGGCGACCTTATAAATCGAGGCCCCGACTCCAAGGCCGTATTACGCTTTTTATATGACAACAAACAGGCCGTGCGCTGCGTATTAGGCAACCATGACTTGCATTTTCTGGCTGTTTATCATGGCGAAAGAAAAGCCCGACGTAACGACACCTTTGAAAAATTACTAGCTGCATCACATTGCGATGAGTGGATAAACTGGCTGCAACAGCAGCCGCTATGCTGGCATGATGAAACGCTCAACTACACCATGGTGCATGCAGGCATCGCACCCCAGTGGACACTACAAGATGCCCTTCGCTACTCAGCTGAAGTTCAGGCTGTCTTACAGAGTCAGCACGCCTCTGAATTTCTGCAGCATATGTATGGCAACGAGCCCAACGCTTGGAGCGACGACCTTAAAGATGAAGCTCGGTTACGTTGCATCACCAATTACTTTACCCGCATGCGCTTAGTTGATGGCAGTGGTGCACTCAATCTAGACTACGCCAATGATTTAGCGCAAGTGCCTGATGGCTACTACCCCTGGTTTTTACACCCACAGCGCGCCGCCACCGAGCAGAGGATTATCTTTGGTCATTGGGCCGCGCTAGACGGGTACGTCAACAACCATAATTTATTCGGCCTAGACACCGGCTGTGCATGGGGTCGGTCACTAACACTGATGCAGCTCGAGTCTCACGATCTTTTTTTGGCGCAGGCCCAAAGTTAAGCTTATGCAAATTTATAAAGTTGGCGGCGCTGTCCGCGATGAATTACTTGGACTTAAAGTCGTTGAGATAGACTGGGTGGTGGTAGGCGCCACACCTAAGCAAATGCTTGAGCTGGGCTATCAACAGGTTGGCAAAAACTTTCCAGTCTTTTTACATCCTGAGACGAAAGAAGAATATGCACTTGCTCGCACCGAGAAAAAAATTGCCTCAGGCCACACTGGTTTTAGCATTGATGCGAACCCTAACGTCACCCTCGAAGAAGATTTGTCGCGCCGTGACCTCACCATCAATGCTATTGCTCGCGACGCCGGTGGCCGCTTAATCGACCCCTATGGGGGCATCGACGATCTCAACCAAGGCTTACTAAAGCATGTTTCGCACGCATTTGTCGAAGACCCTCTTCGCGTTTTACGTGTGGCTCGGTTTCATGCCAAGCTGCATCATTTAAACTTTACCATTGCCGATGAAACGTTTGAAATCATGAAAGCCATCAGCGGCTCAGGTGAACTCGAAACTTTACCGGGCGAGCGAATTTGGCGTGAATTTGAAAAAGGCCTGAAAGAACAGTCGCCACATAAGTTTATTGAAACACTCTATCGCTGCAATGCCCTTGAAGTCTTAATACCATCACTGGATCGACGCTGGCATCATGCCGATAACATGCGTGAAGTAATAGAAAAGATTGGTGAGCGAACACTAGCGGGATTATCGTATGCAGCCAAAACAAACGCCTCTGGCGTGGTGCGCTGGGCGATTTGCTGTCATGGCTTAGCCCAAGATCTACAACCTAAAAACATTGCCTCACAAAAAGTACACGATGCAAAAAATGTGGGCCTTGAAGTAGAGCGAATATGCAAAAAAATGCACACCCCCAACGAACACGCACGCATCGCCACGCTTAGTGCCAAGTACATCATGTTAATTATGCAAGCCAAGACAGCGAGGCCGGATGCGATCGTGCAGCTGCTAGATGCCTGCGATGCATGGCGCAAACCCGAGCAATTTGGGCTGCTACTACAAGTGGCCGAGAGCCTGCTGGCGACACACTCAGATCAAGCAAAAAATGGCGCCGCNTCTATTACATTTTTACGTCAGTCGCTCAGCGCCTGCCAAAAAATTAATGCGCGGGAGTTTGTAAACAACGGCTTACAAGGAGAAGCAGTAGGGGCTGCCATTGCTAACGCACGCAAAATAATCGTGGCCGACTTAAAAAAACAATTTAATCACTAATAATCGACCGGCAAGATATCCCACCGAACACCACCTAAAGCGCAACCGATAAAGCTTGCATCAATTACGAAGAAATTCGCATGTAATCCCTGCACAACTTGCATTGGCTATGGCTTGTGGCTTTCTAACGGTGAGCATTAGCTTACCAATAGGAGGGAATTGTTGAATTAGATATTCGCCCAAACAATGCAATAGCGACTCTAAGAGTAAGGAGGTCGACTCTTTCACAAACGATTCGATGCAAACCGCTACCGCTGCGTAATCAAGCGCATCGACAATTTCATCCGATGTTGCAACGGCAGCAACATCAACATCCATCACTACATCAAAAATAAGTGGCTGTTCAACTTCGCGTTCCCAATCACAAATACCAATGACGGTTTCAACCTGTAAACGTTCGATAAAAATAGTAGCCATAGTACGAAGTAACAACCTCTATAAAGAATAATGTGAACAGCAAGCTCGACTTAGAGCGGTGCTAAATCAGTAAGCGGCCAGCGCGGGTGAACATCAATGGCGAGCGATTCGCATTGCCCAGCGTCTAATCGCCTTGCGCCAGCTAAGGCGATCATTGCTCCATTGTCGGTGCAGTATTCAGGCCGCGCATAAAACAATTGGGCATTATTTTTTTTGGCCATTGTTTCCAGCTCTACACGCAAAATGGTATTGGCGCTTACGCCGCCAGCAATCACGAGCCGCGAGCGATTCGTCTGCTGCAGTGCTCGCTTACATTTAATCGACAACGTGCTCACAACCGCCTGCTCAAAGGCATGAGCAATATCGGCACACGTTTGCGGATCCAACTCGCCCGCTGCATTGGACTCGGCTCGAATAACATTTTTAGCAAACGTTTTAAGCCCGCTAAAACTAAAGTCCAAGCCTGGCCGATTGACCATAGGTCGCGGGAATGTAAAACGACCCGGATTACCCTGCTTGGCCAATTGCGCAATTTGCGGCCCACCCGGATAAGGCAAACCGAGCAACTTGGCGGTTTTATCGAAGGCCTCACCGGCCGCATCATCAACCGATTCACCGAGCAAAGCATAGTGACCAATGGCTTGCACATCGACCAATTGGGTATGACCACCCGACACCAGCAAGGCAACAAAAGGAAACTCTGGTGGATTATCCTCAAGCATAGGTGCCAGCAGGTGGCCTTCCATGTGATGAACGCCCACCGCAGGAACACCCCAGCCCATAGCTAGCGAGCGCCCCAGTGAAGCCCCCACTAATAAAGCACCAATCAAGCCCGGCCCAGCGGTGTAAGCAACACCATCTATCTGCTTGGCAGTAATACCGGCCTGCTGCATCAGCGCTTCAATCATAGGCAAAGTTTTCACAATATGATCACGCGAAGCCAGCTCGGGCACGACGCCACCGTACTCAACATGCAATTCAATTTGGCTATGCAGCGCGTCGGCTAACAAGCCTCGCTTTGTGTCGTACAAAGCAATGCCTGTTTCATCACAAGACGTTTCAATACCGAGAACTAACATTGGATCGTAACCATAGTGACTATTGGTTTAAATTACATATCACGATGTGACATCGTTAAGCGATTTAGTGCGCGTTAAAAACTCAATTAAGGCGCGCCTGCGGTGTTGAGTCGGGTCACGCGATAAGTACCGCCTTGCGACAATAACTTGACCTCATCGCCCGCAACAATCGGAGCCGCCTTAGGGTCAAATGCCTGCACGACCGAGATCACATCGCCTTTGTCCAGCCGGATAGTATATTCGCGACCGTTAGCACGCGTTGCAGCTTCCTCTAATTTTGCACCAACAACAGCGCCCACCGCGCCCGCCAGCACTGCAGCAATCTCTCCGCCTGCGCCGCTGCCTGTGCTACCACCGGCTATACCGCCAACAGCACCACCAACAAGTCCGCCAGCGCCACTTTTGGTACCTTCTATAGTTATTTCAGTTACCTCTATCACTTTTCCAATTTGAACTTGCTGCACCGTGCGGGCCTCACCGCGCGAATAACTAGTGCCGGTTTGCGTAGCCGGAACGCAACCCAACAGAGTGAAGACCAGTACCGCCCCAAGCAGTCGATTTACAGAACTCACGAACATAGAACTCTCCCATTTTTTTAACGCTTAAAAACAAACAACCCAACATCAAAAGCCAGCTAGGACATACCATTAATTGTAGCGGCCATTATTGCAAAATCGGGGCGCCGCCGCGCTAATTGGCACCGGCATTTGTTAAGATCGTTACAATGCACACTCAACGAGCGCAAGAACACTGGGCAAACATTTACCAAGCCCTGTAATGGTGATTCAGCGCTTGCTACGACTGCTCAAGGCTGATTCTGGGTAGGTCAAGACTGCCCATCCAGCCCAAGGCTAAAGTCATCCGACTCAAGGCAGTTTAATCCCAGCTCAAACCTTCTTAAGGGCAGCTCAAGGCTACTTCAGGGCGGCTAAATGCCATTTGGAGCCAGCTTTGTGCAAAAACGCCAAGACTTAGGGCAAACCGGCTTTGCATTTAGGCGGCAAGGTGTTTAGAATTGCGCCCCCACGCGAGTAGGCTGTTTATTAAACCTCAGTCACGATGCGTAGGAACGAAATTAAGCACATGTATTCAGAAGTGCTAAGCTACTGAATAATATATATTTTTCACAAAAAATTACTACGGTCAAAACGATACGATGCCACAAGTTAAAGTCAAAGATAACGAGCCCTTCGATATAGCCCTAAGACGCTTCAAGCGCTCTTGCGAAAAATCAGGCGTAATTGCCGAAGTTAGACGTCGTGAATTTTATGAAAAACCCACGTCTGTGCGAAAGCGTAAAGCTGCTGCCGCTGTAAAGCGTCACCAGAAGAAAGTAGGCCGCGACATACGCTCGCGCGTGCGCCTTTACTAGGTAGCTAGTAACACCGCTTAATAAAAAGCCCGGCTTACTAGCCGGGCTTTTTCGTTTTACACAAGCCACCATTGAAATAATGATGAACCATGCCCACTCGACTCCCCAGCGTGAGTGGACAGCTGAAGATAATCTCGCGCTACTTCCTTGCAAAGGTTAAGGAGATTCCATCAACAGGGTATACTGAACCTGATAGGACAATAATGGAGCCACACCGTGAGCAAATCAGAAAGTAAAATTATTATCGAGCAAGCCATGAAAACCGCGATGCGCGCCAAAGACAAAGAACGCTTAGGCACCATCAGGCTCATCTTGGCAGAAATTAAACGAATAGAAGTGGACGAGCGCATAGATTTAGATGGTCCGGCCATTATTGTATTGCTAGACAAGATGCTTAAGCAGCGCAGAGATTCAATTTCTCAGTTTGAGCAAGCTGGCCGCGATGATCTAGCCAACAAAGAAGCCAGCGAAATTGAAGTTATCCAATCCTTTTTGCCCGCTCAACTTAGTGATACGGAAATCAGCCAGCTAATTGATGACGCCATAGCGCAGAGTGGCGCACAAGGCATGCAAGATATGGGCAAAGTGATGGGCTTACTTAAACCGCAACTACAAGGTCGCGCCAACATTGGCCAGGTTAGCGGCAATATCAAAAAACGGCTTGCGTAAAAATGTCGTGTGCAATCACCACGATCTGCGCAAGTCCTACAGGGTCTTAATAGCCCCTCTCGACGTTGCGCGCATCCAAAACATTACAGGACGCATCACGTTGAACATAACGCGCAAAATACTTTAAACGTACAACTACTATCAGAGCGCAATGGCAGGTTTAATTCCACAAAGCTTTATTGACGATCTGCTTGATCGCGTCGATATTGTTGAAGTTATCGATCGCCGCGTCACGCTTAAAAAAGCTGGACGAAGCTACAAAGCCTGCTGCCCTTTTCACAACGAAAAAACTCCTTCATTTAATGTAAACCCCGACAAACAGTTTTACCATTGCTTCGGCTGTGGCGCAGGCGGTAATGCCGTCGGGTTTTTAATGGACTACGAAAACGTTGATTTCCCTGCTGCTGTCGAAGCTCTAGCCGCACAAGTCGGCATTGAAGTACCGCGTGAAGCCATTAGCGACCAGCAACAGCAGCGGCAAAAAAAATCGCAATCTATTTTCGATGTGTTGAATTTTGCCAGCCACTTTTTTCAAACACAATTGCGCAAGCATCCCAATAAAGATATTGCAGTTTCTTATATTAAAAATAGGGGACTAAGCGGAGAAATTGCTCGCGACTTTGCCTTAGGCTTTGCTCCACCCGGCTGGGATAATCTAATAAATGCTGCGAAAAAAGCAGGATTTTCGACATTTCAAATCCAACAGCTTGAAGCCGGCGGTATGCTAGTCAAAAAAGAAAACGGCCAGTATTACGACCGCTTTCGAGACAGAATTATTTTTCCCATTCGTGACAATCGGGGGCGCATTATTGCTTTTGGTGGTCGCGTTTTAGGTGATGATAACCCTAAATATCTCAACTCGCCGGAAACTGATGTATTTCATAAGCAACGAGAACTTTACGGCTTATATGAAGCGCGAAAAAATAACGCTCAATTAGAATATTTAATTTTGGTAGAGGGCTACATGGATGTGCTTGCTCTTTTCCAGCACGGCGTGAGCAACTCATTAGCTACGCTGGGCACGGCTAGCAATATTCTTCACCTAGAAAAAATATTTCGTCATACCGGCAAGCTAGTGGTCTGTTTTGATGGCGACGAGGCTGGTAAAAAAGCTGCGCAACGCCTTTTAGAAACAGCGCTGCCGGCCATGCGCGATGGCCGAGAAATATTATTTTTGTACTTACCCGCCGGCGAAGACCCCGATAGTTTTATTCAACAGCAAGGCAAGGCCGCTTTTCTTTATGCTGTAGAAAAGGCCGTACCGCTAGAGCAAGAATTATTTAATATGGCCGAACAAGGTATATCGTTAGACAGTGAAGCAGGCAAGGCACGCTTTGTCAGCCAAGCGCTGCCACTACTTAAACAACTGCCCGACGGTGTATTTAAGCAGCGCATGCTCAACCAGTTAGCCGATCGGGTAGAGGTCACCGCTGATTTCATTGCTCAGCAACTAGCGCAACTAAAAGCGGCAAAACAGCATCCATCGCAAGCTACCCCCAACACATCAAGCTCAAGTTCTGCCGCAACAACCGCGCAGGCCAAGCTTAGCGGCTTAGGCACCAAACAAAGCGAGCCAAGTGCAGCGGACTCGAAACCGGCAGCCACACCCAGCGAAGCAAACCGCAGCAAAGCTAACGAGACGCAAACACCGGTTATTTGGGCGCTGTCGACCCTGCTGCATTTTCCCGAATTTGCTAACGAAGTGGAATTTTCAGCTACGCTTGTCGAGGGGCAATCAGTTGAAGGTGCACTGTTGGCCGAACTTCTTAGCTACATTCGCTCGGTAATGAAATCGGAAGGCACGGCACCGACAACCTATCGAATTATTGGTCACTGGTATGGCACAGCCGAAAGTCAGGTACTGAGCCACTGCGCGGCCAGTCATATTCCCCCAGAAGATCAAGTAATTGCTCTAGCTGAATTCAAAGATACGCTAAAACAGCTGGACAATGCCGAGAGAGAGACTCAGGAACAAATCAGAATTAGCGCAATCGGACAGCGCAGCCCGTCGGAGTTAACGCCTCAAGAGAAGGCTTTTTTGCAATCGCTGGGTAAACCGACGCAATAAAGGGCGTAAAAAGCCCTTTTCTGGGGTCTTATTAGCCAAGAAAACGGTATTTTATTAAGCCATTAGCCTGTTCTATATTACGTTAAGTAAGTGTTTCAGTTATAATGGCTGGCTAACCATCATTTCGTTAGCTATACATAGATCCAGCATGGTCACTTTATATACAGCTGGCAATTTTCCCGATAGCCTTACCGGTATTCGGAGCGCGGCATAGAATCTTTAGATGACTCATTTACAACGAAATCCATAACAAGATATCCGTAACGACAAACCCTGAAAAAAGGCGCTCTAACATTCGCGTAAATCAGACGCATTTGTCCGGTGTTATCGCTCTAAAAGCGGTCACCGTGGTGCGAACACATGACCTCAGGTTACTTGTAACAGATATTTTGAGACATAAGCTGCAACCTATATAAGCAGGAATACATACATGGCAGATGCAAAACAGTCTCGAATTAAAGAGCTGATCGCTCGCGGCAAAGAGCAGGGTTACCTGACCTATGCCGAAGTAAACGATCACTTACCCGAAGACATCTCCGACCCAGATCAAGTCGAAGATATCATTCAAATGATCAACGACATGGGCATTAAGGTTTTTGAAACCGCCCCTGATGCCGACGAACTGCTGCTCGCAGACGATGACTCTACCGACGATATAGCCGCAGCCGAGGCTGCGGCCGCACTGGCCGCTGTTGAAACTGAGGCCGGCCGCACCACCGATCCAGTACGCATGTATATGCGTGAAATGGGCACGGTAGAACTGCTAACTCGCGAAGGCGAAATAGCTATTGCCAAGCGTATTGAGGAAGGTATCCGCGAAAAGATGGCGGCGCTGGCATATTTCCCTAACACAGTGCAGGCAATCATTAATGAATACGCACTCGTTGAGAGCGGAGACAAAAAACTCGCCGATGTTCTTTTGGGCTACCTCAACCCTGCTGACTCTGTGCCCTCGGCGCAAGAAATTGCCGAAGCTCAAGCAGCAAAAACTGCTGCAGCCGCAGCAGCTGCCGCCAGTGGTGGTACCGCCGAAGTAGAAGAAGCGCCCGATACAGGCCCCGACCCCGAAGAAGCAAAAGAGCGCTTCGCCGGACTGGCCGACTACCTACTCAAAACCGAGCGCTGCATAAAACGCTACGGCCGCGATGCTGCATCAGCAGAGAAAAACCTCTTTGAGCTCGGTGAGCTTTTCAAGTACTTCAAAATCACNCCGCGCCTNCTTGACCCCATTATGAATAGCCCTCGTGATTCGCTATTCAAAATCCGCCTNCAAGAGCGCGAAATAATGCGCCTGTGTGTGAAACAATCTAAAATGCCGCGCAAACTGTTCCTTAAAGAATTTATTGGCAGCGAAGTCGATATCACATGGATCGACAACATTATTGCCGCCGGCGAAGAGCCTTTTGCCAAGCGACTTGAACTTGCCCATGAGGATATTGTGCGCGCGCAAAACAAAATGCGCTCAATTGAAAAAGAACATGAGTTAGATCTTGCTGAGATAAAAGACATTAACCGTCGCATCTCGCTAGGCGAAGCACGCGCCCGCCGCGCCAAAAAAGAAATGGTTGAAGCCAACCTTCGTTTGGTTATCTCTATTGCCAAAAAGTACACCAACCGCGGCCTACAGTTTTTAGACCTTATTCAAGAAGGCAACATTGGCCTGATGAAAGCGGTCGACAAATTTGAATACCGACGCGGTTACAAGTTTTCAACCTATGCCACCTGGTGGATTCGACAAGCTATCACGCGCTCGATTGCAGATCAGGCACGCACGATTCGTATACCCGTGCACATGATTGAAACTATCAACAAACTCAATCGTATTTCACGACAAATGTTGCAAGAAATTGGCCGAGAGCCAACGCCAGAAGAGCTGGCTGAACGCATGGAAATGCCTGAAGATAAAGTGCGCAAAGTATTAAAAATCGCTAAAGAACCTATCTCAATGGAAACGCCAATTGGTGATGATGAAGATTCACACCTGGGTGATTTCATCGAGGATGGTACGGTCGACTCACCGGTTGATTCAGCGACTGATCAAAGCCTGCGCGATGCCACAACCGATGTGCTGGGCAGCCTCACCGCGCGCGAAGCGAAAGTACTGCGCATGCGTTTTGGGATAGAGATGAATACTGACCATACGCTCGAAGAAGTCGGTAAGCAATTTGATGTAACGCGCGAGCGTATTCGTCAAATTGAAGCTAAAGCGTTACGTAAATTGCGTCACCCTTCTCGCTCCGATCATTTACGCAGCTTTTTAGACGAGTAAAATTTTCATTTCAATTTGAAAACGCGGCGTCTATAATCGCCGCGTTTTTATTTAGGGCCCGTAGCTCAGCTGGTTAGAGCATCCGACTCATAATCGGCAGGTCGAAGGTTCAAGTCCTTCCGGGCCCACCACTCACTTTGTTCGCGCTGCACCACGGCGGACTAATCCGGCTAACACTTTTTTTATTAGTTTGATGTTATCGTTGAAGATTGCGCTTCAACCCTTCCGGGCCCACCACTCACTTTGTTCGCGCTGCACCACGGCGGAGTAACCCAGCTAACCCTTTCTTCACTGTTCGATGTTATCGTTGAAGATTGCGCTTCAACCCTTCCGGGCAAACCACTTACTATTCAGTCAATAACTAATAGCTACTGAAACGTCATACTTCGCGAGCGTGCCCTACCTACTCTATCGATAGAGGTGCTAATTAGTCTCACGAAATTTAGCCGGTGTCATTTTATTCCAGCGTAGAAAGGCGCGACGAAAGCTTGCAGTGTCCGTGTAGTCCACCAAGTGAGCAACGTCAGCAACAGTGAGATCTGTACTCGTTAAATACTTTTGAGCCAGTAGGTTTTTCACTTCATCAATGATTGTTCTGAAACTGTTGGATTCACTTTCTAAGCGGCGACCGAGCGTACTTTTACTAACGTGCAGCTTTTCGGCTACCTCGTCAATATTTAAAAAGTTACCGGCCGATTGAATTAGTAGACGCCGCACGGCGGCAGAGGTATTTTCGATGCGGTTTATTTCTCGTAGCATTTCCGCACATTGCTGCTGAAAAAAGAATTATCGGCGTGGATGCGCCCGCAAGGTGACCTAGGTATAGAGACGGAATTTTCAGTTTGCGAGCGCAAAGCGTTCTCTCACAGAAAGTGCCGGTAAAACGCTTCAGTTAGATCCGCAAATCACTCGGGTATGCGGTGTATTGAGCGAGACCCAGTCCTTATAAGCGGAATAATTAATTACACCGCCAAGTAATGGCACTGCCTAAAAAACCCATTTTTCCTGAATCAGCGGTCATCGCCTGTAAATAGCATGAACCCCAGTTTAAAGACTCACTCACTTATTTTCTTTGAATTCTTAAAGCTCTCCTTCAGAGACGATTTTTGTTATTCTTATCCAGACACTAGCAAAGGTAATAAGATGAAAAGTATAAAATCCACAAGCCATCGAGCACCCGACTCACCACTGCTGAATGATGAGCAAATCATCGAGCGGCTATTCAATCATATTGATAATGGCACGACAGACC
>JGI20154J14316_10000190_pt1 | contig 53651 bp, 45 predicted proteins | sample COG_04_FD_14316 | JGI IMG/M metagenome (IMG submission 14316)
CGGCACTGCGCTCGCGTCGCGGCGTCTAAGGGTTACCGCCGTGCGTAATCGCCCGGAGCCAAAGGACGACATTTTCTCAAAGTCATCGCGCGCCAGCGGCAGATATTGGCAGTCGATGGGTCGTTGATGTTGCTTGTCATCGAGATCGGGATCGTGCACATAAAAGCAGAACTCATCGATCGTGGTCACCGTGACCCAATGCGGACTCTTTTTACCATCGAGCCTATAGGTGCTGATCAATATCACAACCCCTAGGCCTTCTTGTAACCATTGCTCTACTTGATGCTGACTGATGTCCTGGTAATGGAGCGCAACGCTCTGCCGTTGGGCCTGATAAACAAACTGATCGTGGACCGTGGCCATAATGGCCTTTTTCTTGGCGGAGCGGACTCCGTCGACAAACAGGGGCTGGTCGGTATTGATATAGACGGCGGCTTCAAAGCCTCGTCGGTGCGCCGCCAAGGCCAAACCTACTGGGTGGCAACCGCCGTGACCCGAGGTCATAAAGATGGTTGTCGCTTCGCGCCAGAGATCGAGTTCAACCGTCTGCTCTAACGCAAAGTGGGAGTCAAGGCTGGCCATAGCCATCATCAACGCGGCCGGCCCACAGGTGAACTCGGTGGTTTGTTGGTACCAGGGCGTGGGACGATGGATCTGCTCACTCTGGATCAGGCGGATAGTCTTCTGCATCCGCAGGGCATCGCTGTGATCGTCGTAGTAGTCGGAATATTCACCGAAAACTCGATAGCCACAGTGTTCATAGAGTCGAATGGCGGCGCTATTGGGTTTGGCCACCTCTAAACGCATAAACAGTCGATTGGCCCGTGCCGCGTTGGCCTCCAATGCAGTCAATAATTGGCGCGCCAAACCAGAGCCGCGCATGGCCGGCAGGACTGCCAGGGAATACAGGCGCGCCAGGCGAGTGCCCTTATTGCACACTACCAGTCCATAACCGAGTACCAATCCATCTCGTTCCGCCACCAGCAGTATGTTGCCGCTGGACGCAAGCCAACGGCGGAAGCTGCGCAAACTAATACGGTCCGCGCTAAAGCAAGCCTGTTCGATGGCCATAAGGGACTCTAGATCGCCCCGTGTGGCCGTCCGATAACTGAAATCATCAAGAGGCGTCATCGATCTGCAGCCTAGCGGCCGCGAGCTTCGAGGCGGCGTTGGAATTCAGCCATGATTTGCATATAGAGCTCATCGCCCAGATAGGCGTCTTCCACCTTATGATCGATACTTGGGTTGTCGTTCACTTCAAGCACATAGGCCTTGTGATTCACTTCCTTGATGTCCACGCCATACAGGCCCTTCCCGACCACCTGGGTGGCTTTAAGGGCGGCGTCGAGCACCGATTTGGGTACCTCGAAGGTCGGTAGCGTATCAAAGCCACCGGAAATGCTTTTTGTACCCACATGATTATAGATTTGCCAATGGTTGCGGGCCATCAGATAGCGGCAGGCGTAAATGGCGCGACCGTTGAGGACGCCGATACGCCAGTCGTATTCGGTATAGAGATATTCCTGCGCCAAAACTAATGCGCTGTCGACAAAGAGCTCCTGGAGCCGAGCGCTCAATTCGGTGCGATTAGCGACCTTGAACACTCCACGGGAAAAAGAACCTTCTGGCATCTTCAGTACCAGCGGGTAACCAAACTTCTGTTCCAAGAAATCCATGGTGGCGGCACTGTACTCATTGACCACTTCGGTAATAAGGCTAGGGACCTTTTGATAACTGAAGGCGTCGTGCAAATAGACCTTATTGCAACAGCGCAGAATGGATTGGGCATCATCCATGACCACCAGACCGTTGTTTTCCGCTTGGATCGCCAAGCGGTAAGTGTAATGGTCAATCGCCGTGGCTTCACGAATAAAGAGCGCATCATAGAAGTTGATGTTTTGCAGCTGATCGATGGTCAGCGCTTGGGCGTGAATACCCTGTTTGGCAGCGGCCTTAATAAACCGACTGATGGCCTCCTTATCACTCGGTGGCGTGCTCTCATTCGGGTTTACCAGGATGGCCATTTCCCAGCGATGTTGCTTCTTGCGCGCATCACGCCAGACCTTATTGGTAAATTCATCGAGGCGCACGAGCAAGCGCGCTCTGGCATGCTCATCCAGTGCGGCATAGGCCACGCGTTCGGTGTGCACCGACAAACTGGCCGTCTCGGCGCTCAGTTGTATCTTGAGGATCGGCGCCTGATATTGGTTGAACACCTTGGTGGCAATTTTTTGCAGTGCCGGCTGGTCAATCTTGCCAAAAAACACCCAGTGGGCTCGGTTCAGTTCCGTATCGGCCAGCTCGCCGAGATCATTCTTGGAGGTGATCATCATCTCATTATTGAGCGCGTCATTGCGCAAGGCGTTGATGGTCTTAACGCTTGGCAACACCTTGTGATTGCGGGCTTCAGCCAACAAGGAACAGTAATAGCCCTTACTCAGATAGGTTTGGGTATCACAGAGGTTAATAATTCGGGTATTGGGTTCATTAATTTTTGGATACTCTTTGAGATAGGTATCAAAATCAATCACATTGGGATGGTTGTCACCTAAATTCAGATCTTGATCAACGACGATGAGCGTTTTGTCCACTTGAGGGCCTTTTCAATGAATGGGGTCTGCCGCCAGTATAGGGCTGGTTTGATCGCGCAGCGGCGCGCGATCAAGCAACAAGGGCTCCGCAGTAGTCAGCACCCGAACGGGTTGACGACTAAAAACACAATGCTGGAATGCTATATAGGCTCTTTTCGGCATCTGGGCAAGCGATCTTTTGAGTCCACATTGAAAAGTCTAACCAGCCCCAGTCGAGCGTGCAGCTGGCTGGTCTCAAGAAGGCCCAGCGACCCCCAGCAAACGCTATAAAATAGCCCTGGATCTGTCGGGTGACTATTGATTTGGCGCGCTGGCAGGGGGCTACTTGCTGTGCGTTTTGTCTACGGCGGTCAAGAAGCCACGCAGTAGGCTGAGCTCTTTGCGGGTTAAGCGCGCGCGCCGGAACAGCGACTGCAAATGTTCCAAAACCTGGCCCGGATGGCGATCATTGATAAAGCCGATGGCGTGGGCTGTACCGGCCAGGTGTTCTTGGAAGAGCGTCAGCTCTTGGTGCAAGGGATAGGCCTCCGGTACCGCTGTAGGAGCGATCAGGCTGGCCTTATGAATCTCATAGCAGACGAGCTGAACGGCCTGGCTGAGATTCAAGACCGGATAATCGGGACTGGCGTCAATATTGAGTTGGAAATGACACTGTTGAATTTCATCGTTATGCAGCCCCATGCGTTCGCGGCCAAAGACAATAGCAACAGGCGACTCGCTCTGTTCGGCTACAGCCTTCTGGGCACTCAGCTCGGCGCTGAGTGCAGGTAGGGGGATCGAGCGGTCGCGGGCACTGGTACCTATTACCAGCGCGCAATCGGCGATCGCTTCCGCCAGGGTGGCCACGACCCGAGCATTGGCCAGGACATCGGTTGCCTGGCCGGCACGGCTGGTGGCTTCCGCGCTGGGAAAGTCGACCGGGTCGACCAGCACCAATTGCGCAAGGCCCATATTCTTCATGGCGCGAGCCACAGCGCCGATGTTGCCGGGGTGCCAGGTTTTTATCAGGACAATGCGGATATTAAGCGACATAAGATTGGGACCGGTGTAGTAAAAACCCGGTGAGTCTATCACTGTGTGTCTCAGGATGGGTAAAAAAGGGCGTCCGTTCAGGCTCGGAACACCCTGATAGCTGAGCTGTTAACCGGTAATATAGATGGGTCCGAGGCCGATGCCCCAAATGATCACGGTTATCGCCAACAGGGCGACAAACATCACCATGCCAATGGTCACGATGGCGCTGGCAAAGATAAAACCTCGTTCTTTGGGGATATTCATTAATATCGGAATGCCTTCGTACAAGAGGTAGACCGAATAGGCCAAGGCCACCAAGCCGACGATGAGATCGAGCCATAACACCGGGTAAAGAGCTACCAGCCCGCTGAGAAAGAGCGGTGCCGTAGTATAGGTGGCCAAGGCAATACCCCTGGGTGTGTGGTCATCGCCGCGAAAAGTCTCCGCTAGGAAGTCGATAAATTTGCCCAAGACGATTACGCCAACAATCATCGCACCGTAAAAAAGGATGCACAGAAACAGCGCGCTTTCGGTGGTCAGGCGGTACACCGTATCGCTGGCACCGACCGTCCAGCCGACCTGGGTGATCCCTATATAGCCGCACACGGCCGGAATGGCGGCGAGCAGCAAAGCGTGGGTGAAGTAGTGACGGCTGAGGGTATTGGGTTCGGCACGNATGCTTTCCCACTCTTCATCGGGATGAGCAAATATGCCCCAGATATGGTTTAGTATCATGCAGTACCTACTCCTTCTCTATTTTTTATTGGGTTTGTCGGGCATGTGCCGCCGAGGTCGACATGGCCTCAAGCAATCTTATGCACAGGGCCCATTGCTTATTGATACAACAGCTTTGAGTATAATCAGGCGGGCCGAATAATAGCAACCATCTGCGTGACAAATGGTAGTCCTATAAGGCTTGCCGCGCTTGCCCAACGCGCGGTGCTGACTGGACCGCTATCGGTCCGATTCGGTCGGCAACTTGCCTAAATAACGAATACGGGCGGCGGTCACCGCGTTGTCCTTTATTTGCAGGATTTCAATCAGAAAACGATCTATCTTGATGCTTAGGTTGGCATCGGGGATTTCCTCAATATACTCGAGGATGAGGCCGTTTAAGGTTTTCGGTCCATCGGTCGGGAGATCCCATTGCAGAACCTTATTGATATCCCGTATTGACGCGGTGCCATCGATAACGAAGCTGCCGTCGCGCTGAGGATGTATTTCCTTGCTGTTGTTGGTTAGGTCGGTAGTAAATTCGCCGACTATCTCTTCCAGCAGATCTTCCAACGTGACCAGCCCCTGAATATCGCCGTATTCATCAACTACCAGTGCCATACGCAACTGCAAGCTCTGGAAGTTCAGCAGTTGAGTGTGCAGTGGCGTGCCTTCGGGGACAAAGTACGGATCTTTAGCGGCCTTGGTGAGCATCACCTTGGTCGGTGCATCGGCATACAGGAACTCCGCGGCATCGCGGATATGTAGGATGCCGATAACCTTGTCGATATCGCCTTTGAACAGCGGAAAGCGGGTATAGCCATTCTGGCGAATGCTGTCGGCGATCTGCTCAATACTACCCTCTATATCGATACCATTGACCTCGTTGCGCGGCACCATAATGTCGTCAACGGTAACATTCTCCAGCTCCAATATGCCTAACAACATCGACTGGCGCTGTACTGGCAAGGTGCTGCCGGATTCGTTGACCAGGGTCTTCAGTTCTGCCGAGGACAGGGCCTCAACATTTTCATTACCCTTGCCGATACGCAACATCCAAAACAGTATGCGCACAATGCCATTTATAAACCAGACCGCCGGGGCGAGTAACCAGGACAGCATGCGCAAAACGTAAGACGCTGGGAAGGCGATTCGCTCTGGATGGCGTTGGGCTATGGTTTTAGGGGTGACCTCGGAAAAGATTAGCACCGCGAGGGTGAGCGCGATGGTCGAGATGGTGATGCCGAGCTTTTCATTGTCCGGGAGCAACTGCTGGGCGATCAGCGTGGCCAGGGTGGCGGCCGCTATATTCACCAAGTTGTTGCCGATCAGAATCACACTGATCAGCTGCTCCGGTGTTTCCAGGAGCCGCTGGGCGAGTTTTGCCGAGCGATTTCCTTCATTAGCTAAATGCTTTAAGCGATAACGGTTGAGCGACAGCATGCTGGTTTCGGAACTGGAAAAGAATGCGGAAGCCAATAACAGCAGGGCGAGTGCGCCAAAAAGCAAGCCCAAGGGTAAATCGTTCAAAAGCGAGAAGCCTCATTAACTAAGTTAAGGTTTTTTAGCGGTATGTCGAGTCACTGTCAAGCGTTGCACGACAAATAGGCTGGAAATGGTCGAGATTCACCCAATTAAGGGTGCAAGCATGACCGAACGAACAGGGTCGCTTAAAAAGTGTGCAGCAGATATTCCAAGACGAATTTGGATCCGATGAAGGCAACCAACAAAAAGCCGAAACCGACATAAATTAGCTTGCTGGCGCGTCGACCGCGCCAACCCAGATAAAAATGACCAAAGATAAGGATAGCAAAGAAGCCCCAAGCGATGAGGGTTAAGACCGTTTTATGAATCAGATGCTGAGCCAACATATCGTCGACATAGATGCCGCCAGTGATAATCGAGGCCGTCAAAAGCACAAAGCCGATCATTAGCCACTCAAACATCAAGCGTTCCATAGATTGCAACGGCGGTAAGATGCGCGATATGCGATTGTTTAAGCGATGCTGCTGCAGATCGTTACTTTGGATGTTGACCAGAATAGCCTGCAGCGTGGCAATAATCATTACGCTGTAAGCCAAGAGTGAGATAAATATATGCACCAACATGCCCGTGGTGTAGGCCTTGGGGCTGGCCAGATGGGGTGCAAACAGGGCTAAAACCAAAAAGGCCGCGCCGACCGGCATTAAGAAAACAAAGAGATTGTGCAATGGTTTGGATAAAGATGAGATCAAAATCACCGCAATGGTCATCCAAACACAGATGGAAATGGTGTTCAGCAGGCTCATTTGCAGCATCCCGGCGACCATAACCTCGGAAATTAATTGCGCCGAGTGCGCCGCTAAGCCAATAAGGGCTGGGCCATAAAGCAGCCACGGGACAATGGGTCGCTGTTTAACTAAAGCGCTGAATGCCGCCAGTCCGCTGATGAAGTAGGTGATGATTGCGAGCCATAAAAGCATAACGAAGCCTGTGAAGGTCCAGAAATTAAAAATTTGAGCCAGTGTGCCACTAACCGCCCAGCTTTTCACTTGATAGCGGAGCATAGCCATGAATATAGCCGCACTGCTATACTATTGCGATTGATTGCAGATGTGAAACCAGCATGTTTAATAGTTTATCAGAACGGTTAAGCCTAACCCTAAAGCAAATTACCGGTCAGTCTAAACTGACCGAAGACAATATTAAGACCTCCCTCCGGGAAGTGCGCATGGCCTTGTTAGAAGCCGATGTCGCCTTGCCGGTGGTGAAGGCCTTTATTGATCGGGTGAAAGACCGAGCGGTGGGCCAGGAAGTGGCCGAAGCGCTCAACCCCGGCCAACAGTTTTTAAAGATCGTTCAGAGCGAGCTGGTCCATGTAATGGGCGAGCAAAACGAGGTCTTGAACCTCAAAGCACAGCCGCCCGCGATCATCCTGATGGCCGGTCTGCAGGGTGCCGGTAAGACCACAACCGTTGCCAAGTTGGCCCGATTCCTGAGTGAGCGGGAAAAGAAGAAGGTTATGGTGGTGTCAGCCGACATATANCGTCCGGCGGCAATTCAACAATTGGAGACGCTNGCGGCAGAAGTCGGGGCCCTGTTCTTTCCCAGCGATAGCAGTCAGCAGCCCGAGCGGATAGTCCGGGACGCGGTCGATGCGGCCCGCAAGCAGGCCGTTGATGTGTTACTGGTCGACACCGCCGGGCGTTTGGCGATCGATGAGCAGATGATGGCCGAGATTAAGGCCTTGCATAAAGCGATTGAGCCGGTCGAAACCCTGTTTGTCGTCGATGCGATGACCGGTCAGGATGCTGCCAACACCGCCAAAGCCTTCAACGATGCCATCCCGATCACCGGTGTGGTTCTGTCTAAGGCTGATGGCGATGCGCGCGGCGGTGCCGCCCTGTCGGTGCGTCATATCACTGGCAAGCCGATTAAATTCATCGGTATGGGCGAGAAAACCGATGCCTTGGAAGCCTTCTATCCCGATCGGATCGCCTCTCGTATCCTTGATATGGGTGACGTGTTGTCACTGATTGAAGAAGTTGAGCGCAAGGTCGACAAGGTTAAGGCCGAGCGACTGGCTGGCAAGATTAAAAAGGGTAAGGCCTTCGACCTGCAAGATTTCCGCGAGCAGCTCGATCAGATGAGCAATATGGGCGGCTTGACGGGCATGATGGACAAGCTACCGGGCATGGGTCAGATGGCCAAGGCTGGCAATCAGCTCCAAGGTGCCGAAAAGCAATTCCATCAGATGGGGGTAATCATCGATTCGATGACGCCGTTGGAACGCCATTTTCCCGACAAGATAGTCGGCTCGCGTAAACGTCGTATCGCGATGGGCTCGGGCACCCAAATACAGGATGTTAACCGGCTCCTGAAGCAGCACAAGCAGATGGCCAAGATGTTTAAGAAGGTCGGTCAAAAAGGCGGCATGCAAAAGATGATGCGCGGCATGGGCGGTATGATGGGCGGGCAGGGTGGCATGGCCCCCGGTGGTGGTCTGCCACCCGGACTGGGCGGCGGCAAATCGCCGTTCTAAGACTGCAGATCCAAATAGGGCGCCTAGGGCGCCTTTTTTAATGGCCCGACGCCGGAGCCAAAAAACAGCCCCCACGGCGCCACGTCTGAGCCTTATTTGCCCCAGTCCACTGTTATCCTTGTAATATTGGGGGTATTCCGTATACTTCGCCGGCGCTAATTTCCGAGTTTTGCTCGGGTAATTTAAACTTTGGACACTGAATAAAGGTAACCCCTTTAACATTCCAAAATGGCAGGTGATTTTAAAGCTTGCCCAACTAGGAGAACGCGATGGTAGTCATTCGACTTTCACGTGGCGGGTCTAAGAAACGCCCGTTTTATCATCTATCTGTAGCCGACAGCCGAAACGCCCGTGATGGACGTTTTATTGAGCGTGTTGGTTTCTTTAACCCAGTAGCCCGTGGTCAAGAAGAGCGCATTCGCGTTAGCCTAGATCGTGTTGACTATTGGGTAAGCAAGGGTGCACAGGCTTCTGATCGTGTCGCCCATTTGCTTAAAGAGTTTAAGAAAGCCCAAGCCTGAGTGATGCTGAGGCAGAGGGTTTCGTTATGACACCGTTACTACCAGAAGATTATGTCGTTTTAGGAAAGGTTTCCTCCGTTTACGGAGTAAAGGGTTGGGTGAAAGTCTTTTCGTTTACCGAACCAATGGATCGTATCCTGGAATATGGTAACTGGACGCTGAAGCAGGGTCAGGATCTGATTCCGATTGAAGTGGACATGGGACGGAGTCATGGCAAGGGGATGGTCGCGCATTTTAAAGGGGTCGATGACCGCGAAATTGCGAAGAGATATTCGGGTGCCGATATTTGTGTACCTCGAAGCCGTCTTCCCGAGTTGTCCGAAGGTGAATGCTATTGGTATGAACTGGAAGGCTTAACGGTGATAACAACGCACGACGTTATCCTCGGCACAGTAGATTATGTAATGAGCGCAGGCTCTGGCAATGATGTATTGGTGATCAAAGGCGACGCGAAGAGTATTGATCGACGCGAACGACTTGTACCCTACATCGACCAATTTGTAATTGAAGTTGACCTCGGTGTAGGTCAGGTGATTGTCGATTGGGATCCAGAGTTTTGATCGAAGAAGGTGCTTCACAACCAGCACTTGAGTTTGGCATCGTTACCCTGTTCCCGGAGATGTTTAATGCATTTACCGACTACGGCGTAACGGGGCGGGCCGTAAAGCAGGGGGTTGTTTCAGTTCAATGCTGGAACCCGCGTGACTTTACCACTGACCGTCACCGAACAGTGGACGACCGACCTTTTGGCGGTGGTCCCGGAATGTTGATGAAAGTACAGCCCTTGCGGGATGCAATTACGGCAGCGAAAGCGGCCAGCGCAGTGCAGACCAAGGTGATTTATTTATCACCGCAAGGGCGGAAACTGGATCAACAGGGTGTTACAGATTTGGCTCATAATGAACGTTTGATTTTGGTCTGCGGACGTTATGAAGGCATAGATGAACGGTTGCTGGAAGCCGATATTGATGAACAGTGGTCGCTGGGGGATTTTGTACTCAGCGGTGGTGAGTTGGCGGCAATGTCCTTTATGGACGCGGTCAGTCGACTGGTCCCGGGTGTACTCGGTCACGCAATGTCATCAGTTGAGGATTCTTTTTTCGATGGTTTGTTAGATTGTCCACACTACACTCGGCCTGAAGTGCTCGATAACAAGGGTGTACCGGATGTGCTGTTAAGCGGTCATCACGAAAATATTCGTCGATGGCGTGCCAAGCAAGCGATAGGCCGGACATGGGAAAGACGACCTGACTTAATAGAGGGTCGCCAGTTGACTAAAGAACAACTGACTCTTTTAGATGAATTTAAAAGTGAGCAAAAGCTCACGCGACCGATCAGGAGCTGAATCATGAGCAATAAGAATCTGATTATTCAGCAAATTGAAGCTGAACAGATGAACAAAGTAATTCCTGCGTTTGGCCCCGGTGATACCGTGGTTGTCCAGGTAAAAGTAAAAGAAGGCGAACGTGAGCGTTTACAGGCCTATGAAGGCGTTGTAATCGGTAAGCGTAACCGTGGCTTGAACTCTGCTTTCACCGTGCGAAAAATTTCTAACGGTGTTGGTGTTGAGCGTTCTTTCCAGACCTATTCAATGCTGGTTGATAGCATAACTGTCAAGCGTCGTGGTGACGTTCGTCAAGCTAAGCTGTACTACCTGCGTGAACGTTCTGGCCGGTCTGCTCGAATTAAAGAGAAGATTCCAGCCAAAAAAGCTAAGTAATAGCCTAGCTTTTCCAATAAAAGGCAACCTACGGGTTGCCTTTTTTGTTGAGCGAGCGGAATGTTTTAATGCAGCATCACAATATTTAACCGAGTGCCAGTTAGCGCCCCTAGTATCGCCACATCAGACCCCTGCAGAGGCTGAAAACATTTTCAGTTGGGCTGCAACGACTCGTTGCGAAATGAGCACGGTCATTTGGCGCTGCCCAGGCATAAAAAGAGCTTTTGTCCGTTGACCTATCGGAGCGGCTTAAGTAATGTTCGAAGCATTGAATTAACCTAATAATGAAATAACGAGGCCTGTTTTGAAACCAGTAAACGTCGGTATTTGTGGCTTGGGCACTGTTGGTGCCGGGACCTTTAATGTCCTCCAGCGAAATTTGCACGATATAGCGCGCCGTGCCGGTCGACCGGTACGCATCGTTCATATCGGCGCCCGGCGTGACAATCCGGCCTGCCAACTGGACGGGGTCAAGGTATCGCGTGATATCTTCGCTGTCGTTCGCGATCCCGACGTCCATATAGTGGTCGAGTTGATCGGTGGCATGACGGTCGCCAAAGAGTTGGTGCTGGCCGCAATCGCGGCCGGTAAAGACGTAGTCACTGCCAATAAGGCATTGATTGCCGTGCACGGTAATGAAATATTCGCCGCAGCCGAGGCCAACAATGTCGTGGTCGCTTATGAAGCGGCGGTCGCAGGCGGTATCCCGATCATCAAGGCGATCCGGGAAGGCCTGGTGGCTAACCATATTCAAAGCCTGGCCGGGATTATCAACGGCACCGGCAACTTTATTCTGACCGAGATGAGCGAGAAGGGTCGTGCCTTTGCCGATGTCTTGGCCGAAGCCCAAGCGCTCGGCTATGCCGAAGCCGATCCGGCGTTCGATGTCGAAGGCATCGATGCAGCGCATAAGTTGACCATTCTGGCCTCAAACGCCTTTGGTATCCCCTTGCAGTTCAGCAAGGTCTATACCGAGGGTATTACCGAAATAACCAGTGAAGACGTGCAGTTCGCTGAAGAGTTGGGCTATCGCATTAAGCATCTGGGCCTAGCCCGCCGAACCGAAGAAGGGGTTGAGTTGCGTGTGCATCCGACCTTGATTCCGGCCAAACGACTGATCGCCAATGTCAATGGCGTGATGAATGCCGTTCTGGTGTTTGGCGATGCCGTCGGACCGACCATGTACTACGGACAGGGTGCCGGTGCCGAGGCCACCGCCTCGGCGGTGATTGCCGATATAGTCGACATCGCGCGCGATATTGACAGTCCCGGTCTGGTACCCCATTTGGGTTTCAGTGTTGAGACCACCGATCTGCCGGTGCTGCCGGCCGAAGCCATGGTCACAGCCTACTATTTGCGAATTTCTGTCAAAGACGAGGTCGGTCAGATGGCCAAAATCGCCGAGACACTGAGTATGCATGGCATCAATATGGAAGCTATCATCCAGAAGGAAGCGCCAGAAGGTGAACTCTTGGTGCCCCTAATCCTGTTGACCCAGCCGGTCAGGGAGAAGGCCATGAACGCTGCGATCTTATCGATTGAGGCCTTACCGGCGGTGACCGAAAAGGTCGTGCGCATTCGCGTTGAGCGCTTGGATAGCTGAGTAGCAAGCTCTGCATTGCTGCCTGGCCTTGATCGGTCAGGCCATGCCGCGCACTGGTTGTGCGGCCCTATTTTGAGAGAGACGAGACAGTGAAATATATTAGCACCCGCGGCAACGCACCCGAACTGGAATTTGAAGACGTACTGTTGGCTGGTCTGGCATCCGATGGCGGGCTCTATGTGCCCAAGGATCTGCCGCACTACAGTCTGGACACTATTCGCAGTTGGCGCGGCCTATCCTATTCTAAGCTGGCTTTTAAAATCATTCAGCCCTTTGTCGGCGGCGCCATCGACGATGCGGCTTTGCAGCAGATGCTCGATGACACCTATGACAACTTCGGCCACAAGGCGGTCGCGCCCCTGACGCAGCTGGATAACAATGAATACGTGCTTGAGCTGTTTCAAGGCCCGACTCTAGCGTTTAAGGATTTTGCATTGCAGTTGCTCGGTCGCTTGCTCGATCATGTCTTGACCAAGCGCAATGAGCGCGCCGTGATAGTTGGCGCCACCTCCGGTGATACCGGCTCGGCCGCCATCGAAGGTTGTAAGCACTCCGAATTCGTCGATATCTTTATCATGCATCCGCACAATAGGGTGTCCGAAGTGCAGCGCAAACAAATGACCACGGTGCTGAGTGATAATGTCTACAATATCGCCGTCGAAGGCAATTTCGATGATTGTCAGAATATGGTTAAGGCCTGTTTTGCCGACCAGGGCTTCCTGCGCGGGGAACGCCGTCTGGTCGCGGTCAACTCGATCAATTGGGCGCGCATCATGGCGCAGGTGGTCTACTATTTTTACGCATCGCTCAACCTGGGCGGCCCCGATCGTAGCCTGTCCTTTTCCGTGCCAACTGGTAACTTTGGCGATATTTTTGCCGGTTATTTGGCCAAAAACATGGGGTTGCCGATCGATCAATTGATCGTCGCGACCAATAAAAACGACATTTTGCACCGTACCATCAGTCAAAATCGTTATGAAAAGCACGCACTGGCGCACACCTTGACGCCCTCTATGGACATAGTGGTATCGTCAAACTTCGAACGCCTGCTGTTTGACATCTACGGTCGCGATGGGCAGTTGCTGGCCGATCTGATGACCCGCATGAATAGCGAACCGGTCGAGCTCGACAGCGCTCGGATGGCCAAGGTGCGTGAGCTATTCGACAGTCATGCCGTCGACGATCCGCAAACCTGCGCGACCATCGCCACGGTTTTTGCCGAAACCGGCTATTTGCTCGACCCCCACACCGCCATTGGCGTCGTCGCTGCTCGGGCCTGTCGCCGACACAGCGACCGACCGATGGTCACGCTCGGTACCGCGCACCCGGTCAAGTTTGGCGAGGCTATTAATAAGGCGGGCCTAGCCACGCCGGCGCTGCCGCACCATATGGCCGACCTGCTTGAACGCGAAGAGCGTTGTAGCCTGTTGCCGAACAGTCTCGCGGCCGTGCAGGCCTTCGTGGTGAAGAACGTGTTCGATGCCTGAGTCGGTATCGAACGCCATTGCCGGGTTCGATATTCGAACCCGCGCCGTCCCCACAGACCTGACCTCCTTGCATGCCAACCCGCTGCTGCACCGTTTGTATGCGGCGCGGGGCATCCGTTCGTCGGACCAGCTGGACACCTCCTTGGCCGGTTTGCTGCCATGGCAATCACTCAAGGGTATCGACCAGGCTATTGACCTGCTGATCAACGCGCGCACTGAGCACCAACGCGTGCTGATTATCGGCGATTACGACACCGATGGCGCCACCGCCACGGCCTTGGCTGTGCTCGGTTTGCGCTCGATGGGCCTGAGCGTCGATTTCCTCTTGCCCAATCGCTTTGAGTACGGCTATGGCCTGTCGCCGGAAATTGTCGACCTGGCGCTAACCAAAGCGCCCGATCTGATTATTACCGTCGACAATGGCATCGCCAGCTTTGACGGCGTGGCTCGGGCCAAGGCCGCCGGGGTGCGTGTGCTGATCACCGATCATCACCTACCTGCCGAGGGTCTGCCTCAGGCCGACGCGATCATTAATCCCAATCAGCCCGGTTGTGCCTTTGCCAGTAAAGCGGCGTGTGGCTGTACCGTGTTCTATTATCTGTTGATTGCTTTGCGCGCTCGACTGCGCGCGGAGCAGGTAGCGGACCTTCCCAACCTAGGGCAATGGCTCGATCTGGTTGCCGTGGCTACCGTCGCCGATGTGGTGCCCTTGGATGCCAATAANCGNCGCCTGGTCCAGCAAGGTCTGCAGCGAATTCGTAAGGGCCAATGCCGACTCGGTATCAANGCGCTGTTCAGTGTCGCCGGGCGCAGTTGGCAGACCGCTCGGGCNGCCGATTTTGGTTTTGTGGTCGGGCCGCGCCTCAACGCCGCCGGTCGTTTGGACGATATGACCATCGGGGTGGCTCTGCTCTTGGCCGATAATGAGCTCGAGGCGACAACACTGGCCCAACAGCTACAGGATTTAAATATGGAGCGCCGGCAGATTGAGGCGTCCATGTTGCACGATGTTGAGGTCAAGATGGGCCGGCTGGTCTTGGACTCGACCCAGCACGGCTGTGTGATCTATGGCGATGATTGGCATGAGGGCGTTATCGGCATCTTAGCCTCCCGGGTAAAGGATCGCATCCATCGGCCGGTCATCGCCTTAGCACCGGGCGATAATGGCTTATTAAAGGGCTCGGCCCGCTCCGTAGTGGGCGTGCACTTACGCGACAGCCTCGATTGGATCAGCAAGCAACAACCCCAGCTGCTTGAGAAGTTTGGCGGCCATGCGATGGCCGCGGGCCTAACTCTAAAAGCCGAAAACCTCGACGCCTTGCGCCATTGGTTCGATCTGGCCATTGCCCATTTCTCCGAGCCCGATGCCCTTACCGCCCACCTATGGACCGATGGTGGCTTGCCCGCTGAGTGGCTGACCCTAGAGAATGCGTTGATGTTAGAGAGTGCGGGGCCCTGGGGTCAGGCCTTCCCGGAACCCTATTTTGTCGGCACCTGGACCCTGGTGGCGCAAAAGATACTGGCCGAAAAACACCTCAAGATGACCCTGCTGTGCGGCCAACAGCAGATTCAGGCGATCGCCTTTAATGTTGATCTGGACCAGTGGCCGACCCAGCGCAGCCAGGTGCGTGGGGTCTATCAATTAAGCTGTAATAGATTTCGCGGCGAAGAAAGCCTGCAACTGATGTTCAATCGTCTGGAACCTGTCTAATGACCCAGCGTGTTGCTGGGTAAGGGCCAGGCAATCGGTAAAAGTCGCCCAATAGCCCGATTCATCGCTACCTTAACGGGTCGTTATCCGGTAAAATTTCGCCCCTTTGAAAAATTATTTGCTCTGATCCCCATAGCAGGCCATTTTTATTTTTTGCTGACAGTTTCTAGGTAGGAGTCCACGTGGAAGTTAATCCAATTCGAGAACAGATCAAAGACTTGAGCGCCCGCACCTCTGTGCTTAGGGGGTATCTTTGACTTCGATATACGCAAAGAGCGGCTCGATGAAGTCGAACGCGAGTTAGGCCAGGCCTCAGTCTGGAACGATCCCGCGCGAGCCCAGGCATTAGGTCAGGAACGCGCAACGCTGGACAAAATCGTCAGTACCATCTTGTTGCTTGAAGGCGGTCTGGCCGATGCCGTTGACCTGCTCGACATGGCGGTGGAAGAGGATGACGTTCAGGCGGCTGATGAAGTTCAGGCCGAACTGAACAGCATGCAAGCGGAGCTTGAGGAATTGGAGTTTCGGCGTATGTTTAGCGGCGAGATGGACCCCAACAGCGCCTATCTGGATATACAGGCCGGCTCCGGCGGAACCGAGGCGCAAGATTGGGCTGAAATGCTGTTGCGCATGTATTTGCGTTGGGGTGAAGAAAAGGGTTTTAAAACCGAATTGATGGAAGCGTCATCCGGTGACGTGGCTGGTATTAAGTCGGCGACTATCCGTTTCGACGGCGAATACGCCTACGGCTGGTTGCGCACCGAGACCGGCGTCCATCGCCTGGTGCGCAAGTCGCCCTTCGATTCGGGTAACCGGCGTCATACCTCCTTTTCCTCCGTCTTTGTGACCGCGGAAATTGATGACAACATCGAGATCGATATCAATCCCTCCGATCTGCGCATCGATGTCTACCGCGCCTCAGGGGCCGGCGGTCAGCACGTCAACCGGACCGAATCGGCGGTGCGAATCACCCACGAACCGACCGGTTTGGTGACCCAATGCCAGAATGATCGGTCACAGCACAAGAACAAAGACCAGGCGATGAAACAGCTCAAGGCTAAGATGTATGAGCGTGAAATGAACCTGCGCCAGGCTGCGGCCCGCGTGGTTGAGGACAGCAAGTCGGACATTGGTTGGGGCAGTCAGATCCGCTCCTATGTCCTGGATGATTCTCGCATAAAGGATCTGCGTACCGGGGTGGAAAGCCACAATACCCAAAGTGTATTGGACGGCAATCTCGACCCCTTTATTGTCGCATCCCTGAAGCAGGGTCTGTAAGTATCGTTACAATGGGCCACCGGTCATGCTTGCGCTCGATGGTGAACTGCCCGCTAAAATTTTGCACAACAGCTTAGGAAAACGAGATGAGCGACAACGCAACAGAAAACAACCCGGCCAAAGTGCCCGAAGAAAACCACATTATTGCGGAGCGCAAACAGAAGTTAGCCGAACTGCAAGATAAGCGCGGCATTGCCTTTCCAAACGACTTTCGGCGTAAAAATAAGGCCGGTGACCTACAAGCCGCCTATGGCGAGCTGGATAAGGAAACCCTGCTCGAGCAGCAAATTCCGGTCGCGGTGGCGGGCCGGGTTATGCGCCGTGGCGGACCCTTCGTTGGCATCTTGGATGTCACCGGCACCATTCAGTCCTATGTCGGTAAGGCCCTGCAAAAGGACAGTGACGATTGGAANCTGCTCGATATCGGCGATATAGTCGGCGTCACCGGAATCCTGGCTAAGTCGGGTAAGGGTGAGCTCTACGTCAATGTCGAAAACCTCGCCGATTTTCGCATTCTGACCAAATCCTTGCGCCCCTTGCCTGATAAGTTTCATGGTTTGGCCGATCAGGAAGCGAAATACCGTCAGCGTTATGTCGATCTAATTATCAATGAAGATACCCGCAGCGTGTTTGAAACCCGCTCCAAGGTCATTAACGTCATCCGCCGCTATCTGAGTGAACGTGACTTTATGGAAGTGGAGACGCCGATGCTGCAGGTGATCCCGGGCGGCGCGACGGCACGGCCCTTTATCACCCATCACAACGCCATGGACCGTGATCTGTACCTGCGAATCGCACCGGAGCTCTATCTCAAACGTCTCGTGGTGGGTGGCTTTGAACGGGTCTTCGAACTCAACCGTTCGTACCGGAATGAAGGAGTCTCGGCGCGCCATAACCCTGAATTCACCATGTTGGAATGGTACCAGGCCTATGCCGATGTCAACGATCTGATGGATACCACCGAAGAGATGCTGCGCACCGTCGCGCTCGAGGTGCTCGGCAGCACAGACATTCATTATCAGGGCCAAGACTACAACTTTGCCCTGCCGTTTGAACGCATCTCCATGTTTGCATCCATTCTGCACTACAATCCCGACATCCGCGCCGAACAGATCCGTTCGTTAGCCGGTGCCAGCGAAGTGGCCGAGGGCTTGGGCATCCGGGTCAAAGATCATTGGGGCTTGGGCAAGGTGCAAACCGAGATTTTTGAAGAAACAGTCGAGGCCAAGCTCACCGGGCCGGTCTTTATCACCGAGTATCCCGCCGAAATATCCCCCTTGGCGCGCCGCAACGACCTGGATCCGGAGATAACCGATCGCTTTGAATTTTTTATCGGTGGCCGAGAAATTGCCAATGGCTTCTCCGAGCTGAACGACCCAATCGATCAGGCTATGCGTTTTCAAGCCCAGGTGGCCGAGAAAGAAGCCGGTGACGATGAAGCGATGTTCTACGATGCCGACTACATTACGGCGCTGGAATACGGTTTGCCGCCCACAGCCGGAGAGGGCATCGGTATCGATCGACTGGTTATGTTCCTGACCAATTCACCCTCGATCAAGGATGTCATCCTGTTTCCTCATATGAAGCCCAAGCAGGTTGACTAGGGTCCGTCTCAGGACTAACAAGGCAGGCTAAGCGTTAGAATTGGCCTACCCTATAGTCTTGGCTGAGAGGTAACGCATTGCTTGCCCCAAAAAAGCGCATTTATGCGCTTTTTTTGTGCGTGAAATCCGACCCTAGGATCCGAAAATAATTCAAAAAACCACAAATTAATAGCGTCTTCCGGTTGCAGTCGAGGTTCAAAGCCTGTAACAACTATCCCCAAGCAGTCTAAGACCCTTAGATCCTGGTTAAAAGTGACGCAGCTCACAAATCTGGTAATAAACTATTGCTAAAAAAATCTCTAAGTAACTGATAAATATAGGATTTATCATTTTTGATCAAAAAATGATCAATTCTGCCGTAGCGTTAAAGATAGGCCCTTTGGTACCCCCATACGGCGGTTGTCCACACAGTTATCCACAGAAATTGTGGACACCCGCCGCAGAGCTAGACGGGGTGCGGCGGAAGCCTATTAGTAAGTTTGGATCCCACTATTTGCATCTTTCTAAGTTGTCTACTACAGCCTTTATTTCGAACCCATGTCAAGCCCAATAGGCGTTAATCGGTGTCTGATTTCAGCTCTTTCGGGTATCCTACCTCAGCCAAATGACTGTTCAGCTTTGGTTCATGCGGTGCCCCTATCATGAGGTGGAAATCATATTTAACCGCTAGGAATGACCTATGAAGATACTGCCAGTTATAATTGCCAGCGGACTCCTTGGCTTAGTAACCATTAGCGCGCAAGCCGAGAACCGGGCAACCTATACAACCAGCCGATCAGTCGATTATATCGATGCCACCAGCGAGATCTTTTACGTTGAAGGCCGAGTGGTCAGTGCCACACCGATCTATGAAAGCACTTGGTATTATCGCTCCCGCGGTGAGGATCGACGCACGACCCTGACTGAAAACTGCCGTATTCGGGAAGTGGAGGTCTATCGAGAAGGCCGGAATGGGGGTACAGCTGGAGCCATAATAGGAGGCGCCATTGGCGCACAGGTTGGCTCAAACGCCGGTCGTTCGCCCGAATCGACCCTAGTGGGCGCCCTCGCCGGTGGCGTGATCGGCAGCGTGTTAGGCAGTGAGATCGATCGTAACCGGGGTGGCACGGTGCAGTATCGAGTTGAAGAATATTGCGATACCACTTATCGTACCGAGCAGCGCGAGTTGATCGGTTATGAGGTGCTCTATCGCTACAATGGCCGGGAGTTTTTGATGCGCACTGCGCAGCATCCCGGCCGCTACGTTGAGTTAAGAGTGGAGGTGCAGCCCACTTTGCGGTAAATCGAAGCGTTGAGGGCGAGATGATAAAGATAATAGCAGGGTTACTTTTTTCGATGGGTTTGGCGCTGATGGCGTCTGCTGACGACCCCGCGCGCCAGGGTCTACATCCTTGCACCGGTGAGAAACTGCCCTTGAGCACCGAAAAATCGATTGTTAAGGCCATAGAATGCCTATACCAGGGCCGAGTGGCCAAGGTCGAGATCATCCAGCGCAGCGGCAATAGCTGGTTCTATCAGCTCCGGGTGCTGATCCCCGGTGGGCGCATCAAGACAGTCGACGTCAACCCAGAGACGGGTATGCCGTTAGATGCTAAGGAATTGGAGGCATTATCATGAGGCTGCTGATCATCGAAGATGAGCAAGGCCTGGTCGAGCATCTGCGCGCCGGGTTCCGCAAGGAAGGCTTTGCCGTCGATATCTGCATGAACGGCAAGGAGGGCCTGTTTTTAGGTCAAGAAACCGAATATGATTTAGCGATTATCGACTTGGGTCTGCCGGAGATGGACGGCCTGGATCTTATCCGGGCGTTACGGCGCTTTGGCCAGACCTTCCCCATTATCGTCTTAACCGCTCGGGGTCACTGGAAAGACAAGGTCGATGGCCTGGAAAGTGGCGCCGATGACTATCTCGCCAAGCCCTTTGTGTTTGACGAATTACTGGCCCGCGTTAAGGCGCTATTACGGCGCAGTGTGGGGATGGCGAGCGCCACCCTAGAGCTGGGCATCTATCAGCTCGATACGGCCGCAAAGCGCGTCTGCGTGGCTGGTGACGCCATTGAGTTGACCAGCTATGAATACAATACCTTGGAATACTTGATGACTCACAAGGACAAGGTCGTCTCAAAAACGGAATTAACCGCCCATCTGTATGCTCAGGATTACGACCGGGACAGCAATGTAATTGAAGTCTTTATTCGTCGCTTGCGAAAAAAGCTCGACCCGGAGGGTGTGCGAAATCCGATCCTGACCCAGCGTGGCTTGGGTTACCGATTTAATATGGCAGGTGTTCTATCCCAGTGACAGCGGCGGGATCCTTTTCCCTGACCCGTCGGCTGCTTATCTCGGCCGCACTGCTGATGAGCTTTTTTCTCGGCTTGACCGGTTTGGCGCTCGATCGTGCCTTCGTCAACAGTCAGCTCGCCGGGCAGAGCGAGCGCTTGTTTATTCGCGTGTTTAATCTGCTTTCGCTTGCCGAACTCGATGACATTACCCTATCGCTGCCAGCCATCTTGCGGGAGGAACGCTTTAATGCGCCTGAATCCGGTCTAATCGGCATTGTCCTTGATGCCAATCGTCAATCCGCCTGGGAAAGTCAATCGAGCGAATGGTTTAGCGAGCTGGCGTGGTTGCGGGCCAAACCCAGCCTGGTCCCCGGCGGTGAAGAATTCGGCGCTTATGGCGGCTATGTTTACCAGCGCAATGGCTTTGTTTGGGAGGATGCTACCGGGCAGGATCGTTATTTCGAGTTTTGGGTCTTGGAGGACGCCGGGCCCTATAATCGCTCGATCCAAACCTTTAGGCGGCAACTATGGGGCGGCCTCGGTGCCGCCTCCGTGGCCTTGCTGGCGCTAATGTTTCTGGTTACCGCCTGGGGCCTGAAGCCGCTGCGGCAACTGGCGCTGCATCTAAATCGAATTCGTAGCGGGGATGCCGATCAATTGGTTGGCCGTTACCCTACCGAACTCACCCCCTTGACCGACAGTCTGAATCAATTGCTTAAAGCCGAGCAACACCAGCGCGAACGCTATCGCAAGGCCATGGCCGATCTGGCCCACAGTTTAAAAACGCCCTTGAGCGTGATCCGTACCCTGTCCGCCGGGGAGCAAAGCAGTCTCAATGAACAGGTCGATCGAATGGACCAAATAGTCCGCTACCAATTGCAACGGGCGGTCACCGATGCCCGCAGCGGTCCTGTGTTAGGCCAGCGCTGCGACCTGCATGGCGTCGTTGTGCGCCTGGCAAGTGCACTGGAAAAGGCTTATCGGAGCGAAGACAAGGTCTTGGATATACCGGAACTGGACCGAACCCTGTTTGTCGCCATGGACAGTAACGATGTTTTAGAAGTATTGGGCAATCTGATTGAAAACGGTTTTAAATATGGCCGCTCAGTGATCGGTGTGAGCTATGAACAGCGACCGGACACCCAGAGCGTGGTGCTAGTCCATGTTGATGATGATGGCCCGGGTCTGTCCGAGCTGGCTCGTGTCGAGGTGCTGACACGGGGTAAGCGCCTCGACACCATTCAGCCCGGGCATGGTATCGGTTTGGCCATGGTCAACGATATACTCGCCAGCTATAGGGTGGAGTTGCAGATTGGCAACGGTCCCTTAGGCGGGGCCCGCTTTAGCATGGCGTTGCCGATTGCCCGTTAGGCCGTGTTGCCGAGTATTTGCATCCAATAGACCGCATAGCCGATCACTGTTAAGCCGAGTAGGATCACCAGATGCACTCGCTTCGGATCGCTTCGCCGGCGCGAACGGAACGGCCGGACGCCCAGAGCCAATAGGGTGAATAGGGTGCAGGCGGCCAACGATAAGGGCAGCCACTGGACCCATTGGGCCTGCCAATGATGGCGAATTTCGATGCCATGATAGCGCACGATACCGGTATCGAGCTCCGGTGCCGCGACCCAGAATAAAATTTGCAGGCCAAATATCGCCAGCCAGCCCAATGACGCAGCAGTGCGTAACAGAACTTCCAGATAGTCGGTACGTCGACGGCGCCGATCCAACATAAATGCTCCTTATACCACGCGTAATCGATGGCCATTGTCGCGCAGCCAGCGGCGGTCTTGGACGTAGTTTGGGTGGGCCCGGTGTACCAATTGCCAAAAGGCGCTGGAATGATTCAGGTGCTCTAGATGGCATACCTCGTGTGCGACCAGGTAATCAATCACCGATTCCGGCGCCATCATAATTTGCCAGTTATATTGAATCCGCCCCTGGTTAGTGCAGTGGCCCCACTTGGTCTTGGTCTTGCGCAAACCGATATCAGCCAAGCGCGCACGCAGGCCGAGCTGATCGGCTATTTGATGGGTTTTCTTAACCAGCCAGAACTTTGCCTGTTGCTGGTAAAAGTCATTGAGTAGGGGCAATAGCGCGTTATCCGATGTACTTGGTACATTACATCTTAGACCGGCTTCATCAAGTTGCCAACTTGCGCTGACCGCGTCGGTGCGAATCAATTGCACGTTAAAACCCATAAAGGGGATCTGACTGGCCTGGCGATAATCGACCTGCTGGCGCAGCTGCAGTTCTTGCTGCGCCAAGGTCTTCTCCAGCCAGAGAGTCTTGGTCGCAAGGAAGTCTTGGACAAAAAGGTGCGGTGTGCGCCACGGCGCGCGAATTTCGATTTGGTTATCTTTGACGTGTAAGGCAATGGTTTTACGTTGACTGTAGGTCAGCTTGACGGGTCGTTGTTGCCAAAAAAGCGCTTCCGTCATTGGATCAGATCGGACTTGGGCATGAGTGGTTTGGTCAAGGGGGTCAGTAAGGCTTCGAGCCCCTCTGTTTTAATCAACAGCGCCAGGGCCATCAACTTGCCCAACCGGTTGTCGGGAAAACCCTGATTGGCAAACCAGAGTAAATAGGCCTCGGGCAGCTGAATCAGGCGCCGACCGGCATATTTACCAAAGGGCATGGTGGTGTTGGCAAGTTCGATAAGGCTTTCAGGTTCCAGGGTCATGGCAATCTATGCGTCTACTGATAAGAGGGAATGGGCCTATTTTGGCAGAAAACAGGCCCAAGGGGCCAGCCACCTTTTTTCATGGCCGGACTAAGGCGTCAAGATTCCCAGGGCCTATTTTGCTGCCAATAGTCGGAAAACAGCTGCATTGCGCGTTCCAGCGTGGCCCGGTCGGTACCGAAATTGAGCCGCGAATTGTCTGCCTGGCCAAAAAACTTGCCTTCACTGGGCATTAGGCCGGCTTTGATAAAGTGCTCATCGAGTGCCAGGCCCGGTTGAGTGCTCTCGATCCAGGCCAAGAAAGTTGCCGGCTGGGGCCGATAAACTAAACCCTCGAGGCGATTGATACGGCTATCGATCAAATCCCGATTGCCTTTCAAATGGCTGAGCAATTGAGTGTGCCAGCCCTTGCAGCTGCTAAAAGCGGCTTCGGCGGCGATCATGCCCATGAAATTAGGGTAGGGCACCAAATCGGCCATGCGCTGCTGCCAGTCGGCGCGTAACCGGGGGTTGGCAATAATCGCAAAGGAGCAGCCTAAACCCGCAACATTGAAGGTTTTGCTCGCCGCCATCAGGGTGATGCTGATGTCTTCCAAACCCGCAATGGAGCCGGCCGGATGGTGTTGCACGGGATCGAGGATCAGGTCGCAATGTATTTCATCGCTGCACACCAGCACATCGTACTGTTGGCATAAGGCCGAAATTTTAGCCAGATCCAGGGCGCTCAGCACCGCGCCATTGGGATTCATCGGATTACAGAGCATAAACAGATGGCAATCCGGGTGCGCCATTTCCGCTTCGAGTTGGGTCCAATCGAGTTGCCAGCCGTCGTTGTGCCAATGCACCGGCAAGGTGACGGTTTGGCCGCCTTGGCGTTCTGCAGCCTGGAGCATCGGCGGATAGTTTGGTGTTTGCACCAGAACTCGCCCACCTTTGGCTAGCAGATCGCAGGCTAGGTTAAAGCTCGGTACCACGCCGGGCATCCAGACGATCCAATTGGCCTCAATGGCCCAGTGATATTCTTGTTGGCACCAGTCAACGACCGATTGGTTTAGTGAGGGCCAGGGATGGGTGTAGCCGTAGATTGGATGGCGAGCCCGCTCGCTTAACGCGTCGACAATGGCTTGCGGACTGGCCAGGTCCATATCGGCGACCCACAGGGGAATCAGATTTTTGCCCTTATCGCGCTCCCACTTATAGGCATGGGTGCCTGCTCGATCCACCGGTCCAAACATAAGACTGCTCCAGCTGCGGTAACTTTTGAATTTAGCAGGCATTCTGCGCACAATTAGTAAAAAATGCCACTACGGGAAAAATTCCGTCCTGTTATACTTAAGCCATTGTTGTTTTAGTTTGCGCTCTGGAAGCCCTTTTAAATGAATGTATCGGAACGATTTGGCGGGACCGCACGACTCTATGGTCGGGCCGCCACCGAACGACTGGCTGCGAGCCACTTCGTCGTAATCGGCATTGGCGGGGTCGGCAGTTGGGCTGCCGAAGCCCTGGCGCGCACCGCGGTGGGGCATATTACGCTTATCGATCTGGATGATATTTGCGTGTCCAATATCAATCGGCAAGTCCACGCCCTAAGCGATACGGTCGGTCAGCTCAAGGTTGAGGCCATGGCCGAGCGGTTACGTTTGATTAACCCCGACTGTCGCGTGACGCCGGTGGCGGACTTTATTACCCCCGCCAATCTTGCGACGCTGATATCGGACGATGTCGATGGCGTTATCGATGCGATTGACAGCATCAAGGCCAAGGCGGCCTTGATTGCCCATTGCCGCCGGCACAAGATTCGTTTGGTCAGTACCGGCGGCGCCGGTGGGCAAACCGATCCGACCCAGATTCAGGTCAGCGACTTGAGCCGGACCGTACACGATCCGCTGGCTGCCAAAACCCGTTCGGTGTTGCGGCGCGAGTATGGCTTCCCCAGTGCTGAGAAGGGCAAGTTTGGCGTCGACTGCGTGTTCTCAAGTGAGCAGCTGGTCTACCCTCAGGCAGATGGTTCCGTCTGCGCCACCAAGCCGCCCAGCGGCACCAGTGTCCGACTCGATTGTGCCACGGGATTTGGCGCCTCGATGATGGTCACGGCCAGTTTCGGCCTGACCGCTGCCGCCCATATCATCAATAAGACCCTACGCAGTAAACCGACCCAAAGCACAGGTGGCGGACTATGATCAGCATGATATTGAAGCTTATTAAAGCACTGAACTCGGACATCGGCCCCTGGCAAATTGCCCTGGCTGGCGCCCTAGCGATGGTCATCGGTTTGACGCCCCTCTGGTCGGTACACAACTTAGTTATCCTCCTCCTGGCTTTTGTGTTGCGCGTTCACTTGGCCAGCTTCTTTCTGTTTTGGGCCCTATTCACCGGGTTGGCCTATCTACTCGATCCTTGGTTTCACCAGATCGGCCTCTACTGGTTGACCCAGGCCAGCCTCAATGGGTTTTGGACCAACCTCTACCAACAGGATATTTGGCAGGTGCTGCATTTCAACCGGTCCATCACTCTGGGCAGTCTGATCGTCACGCTGTTAGCCTTTGCGCCGACCGTGCTGTTGCTGCGTTGGGCGATTACTCGCTACCGAGCGTCGCTCATGCCGTGGCTCAATAAGCTCAAGCTCGTGCAGTTGCTCAAGGGATCTCGTTGGTACCAACTCTATGCACGAGTTAACGACTAAGGATGCGTGTGATGAAGGTTTTTCGTTGGAGCGGTTCCATCGGCTTTATCGTCTTTACCGGGCTATTGATGCTGCTCGGGATGGTGTTTCTCGACGGTTGGTTAAAATCGGCCATCGAGTCGGCGGGCCTGAAACTCAACGGCGCCGAAGTCAATGTGGCTCAGGTCGACTTCACGCTCAGTCCCTTAGGTTTCAACCTCGAGGGCATCGAAATCGCCGATCCGGACAGCCTAGGGTATAACGCCTTGGTGTTGTCGCAGGTTAAGGTTGAAATTAATTTCCTGCAGCTATTCCTCGGCAATGTGCGCATCAAGGACCTAGTGGTCAGCGATGTTCAGACCAACGTGCCGCGCGCCCGCCCGGCTCTATTGGCGCCGGTCGCCAGTGCATTGCCCGGCGGCGAATCAAATGGCCTAGCCCAGGCCGCGCAACGCAAAGCCAGCGCGCTTGGCAAGGGCCTACCGAGTCCCTCGACTCTGGCGGGTGAGCAAACCCGCGCCACTCAGGATGCGGTTGCCCACGCCTTGAGTACCTTAACAGGAGGGCAAGCAACGCTTGAGGCGTCGGTCAGCGATCTACCCGGTGAGGCAGCCTTGAGCCAATATCAGCAGCGCATCGCCGCCTTAAAAGCCATGCCATTGGATTCCATCGCCGAGGTTAAAGCATCGCAGGCTATCATCCGTGCGCTGAGCACCGATATGGCCCAAGACAAGCTGCGCATCGAAACCCTTAAAGCGTCAATGAACAACGCCGTTAGCGACGGTAAAGCGGCCCTAAAGGCTATTTCAGCCGGGCCGGCGGCGGATTGGGCGCGCTTGCAGGCCGATTACCCCTTCAACGCCAACAGCGCCTATAAGGTCGCCGAGCTGTTGCTGGGCGAGGCGTTTTTCAGCAAGATCAATCAGGCCCAATATTGGCTGGCCAAAGCCAAGCCTTGGATCGTCCGGTTGCAGTCCGAAGCGGACCCGCAAGCGGATCCCGTTGAGCGGCTCGCCAACCAAATTGTACGCTTTGAGCACCCCGACCCGAGCGCACGCTTTCAGTTGGATAAAAGCCTATTGTCCTTTGCAGTCGACCAATGGCCTTGGCAGTTGCAGCTCACCGACCTGGCGTCTGGTCGCACCAATGCGACCGAACCGGTCCATATTCAGCTACTCGGGGGCGATCCCAAGGCGGCCAACTTGCGGGTCACGGGACAAATGGATCTAATCGATGACCAACGGGTCGATACCTTTGACCTAGAGGGTGCCGGCCTGGTGTTCGCCGCGCGGCAGATCAGCATGGCCGGTACGAATCTATCCTGGACGCCGGAACCGGCCAATATCAGCGGCCAGATCAAAGCAGTCGATGGCCGCCTCAGTGGACTGGTGTCAGTGCGCTTCCCACACAACCGATTTAGCGTTGTCGAGCCAGGGCAGGCCGCTGCGTATCTGCACGCGGCATTAAAAACCGTCGATGATTTTCGCGTCGACCTCAAACTCAGTGGTACCCTGCAGAAGCCGAGCATAGCGGTCGCCTCTGACTTAGATACCCAGCTCAGTGCGGCATTGCGCGTTGTCGCCCAGGCGGAATATCAGGCCTGGTCGGCGGCGATGAAGGGCGCCTTGGCGAGTCAAGTCGCGCTCTTACGCCAACCTGCTGATGCCGCCTTTGCCCAGCTAACCGATAAGCGTGCTGCGGCAGAACAACAGATCAACAACTTTGAACAGCAAGTGGCCGCAGAAGTTCGCTCGCTGGACGAAAAACTCAGTAATGAACAACAGCGCCTCGAGCGCGCGGCCAGTGATGCGGTCAAGGCCGTCAAGGCAAAGGCCCAGGCCGAAGCGGCGGCCATGCAGGCGCAAGTGCAGGCCGAGTTGGATGCCGCGCAACAGGCGGCCGAGGTGGAGAAAAGCCGGGCTGAGGCCGAGGCTACAGAAGCCGTGGCCAAAAAACTCAAGAATGAAGCCAACAAACTGACCAATAAAATTAAATTTTAAGGCGTTCAAAAAAATGGAAATTGATGCAGTTCTGGAAGTCGAAGCGGGCGATCCGCAAATCGCGATCGATTTTTTACTCTCGAATGTGAACTTGTCCAAAACTCGGCTCAAGGACCTGATGAACAAGGGTGGCGTTTGGCGGGTCAATTTGGCGGGCGATCGACAGAGAATTCGCCGGGCCATGACCGATATTTTTGTTGGCGAGCAAATTGAGATCTTTTACGATGAAGCGATCCTGACGGCCAAACCGATCATCCCGGAATTGCTCCACGATGCGGGCCAATATTCGGTGTGGAATAAACCGGCGGGCATGACGCTTGATGGCACCGATTTCGGCGACACCAACTCGTTTTGTCGCGCCTTGGATTTTCAGTTCAAACCGGTACGAGAAAACTTTTGGATCAGCGCCATCGACTATCAGAGCACCGGGCTGGTGGTCTTGGCCCATACCCGTAAAGCCGCCTTGGCGTTTTCGGAAACCTTCGATCCCGACGGTTTTCATAATGCCATGGTGCATTATCGCGCCGATGTAGGTGGCGAGACACCGGAGGAATTGGCTATAGTAGCGCCGCTTGACAATCAGCCGGCGCAAACGCGAATCCGTAAAATCCGTTATGATGCCCGGCCCGACCGCAGTGTGATCGATATCTGGTTAGTCACCGGCCGTCCAGAGCAGGCACGGCGCCATTTGGCCGGCCAGGGGCACCCTATAGTGGGTGATGAGGTTTACGGCAGCGCGGATGAAGATGCTATGGGATTGCGCCTGCGGGCGATAGAATTGTCTTTCGATTGTCCCGTGAGCGGGCAGAATCGATATTTTACACTGGTGAAGTAACGCCTTCGCCATTCCATCGTCAAGAATACCGACAACAGTAGGGTTATGTCATGTTTGAACGAGTCTCAAAAGCACCAGCCGATCCTATTTTGGGGTTGACCGACACCTTTAATGCCGACCCCCGACCCGAGAAAGTCAATCTAGGGGTGGGCGTGTTTAGAAATGAAGACGGTCTGACACCCATTCTTAAAACGGTCAAAATAGCCGAGCAGCGGTTGTTGGACAGTGAAACCACTAAGAGTTACTTGGCGATCAGTGGCGATGCTGAATATGGCCGTCAGGTGCAGCTGCTGCTCTTTGCTCCAGAGCACAATATTATCAGCAATCAACTGGCGCGAACGGCCCAGACCCCGGGCGGAACCGGGGCATTGCGGGTGGCCGCCGATTTTGTCGCGCGCCAGCTTGATGTCGAAACGATCTGGGTCAGTAACCCGACCTGGGGCAACCACAACAGTATCTTCGCCAGTGCCAATCTAAGCGTTAAGAGCTACCGTTATTACGATGCCGAGACCCAGAGTCTCGACTTTGCCGGCATGCTCGAAGATCTGCAACAGGTCCGAAGCAACGACGTCGTCGTATTCCATGGCTGTTGCCACAATCCCACGGGAATCGATCCGACCGTTGAGCAATGGCAGCAGCTGGCGAGCTTGGCCGAAAAAGTCGGTTTTATCGTCTTGTTTGATTTTGCTTACCAAGGTTTTGCGGTCGGCGTTGATGAAGATGCTGCTGGTTTGCGTATCTTTGCCGAGAAGGTGCCCGAGCTATTGGTGGCGAGTTCCTTTTCGAAAAACTTTGGCCTCTATAATGAGCGTGTCGGGGCCTTTACTCTGGTTGCCTCCAATCGCACTGTGGCCGATGACGCGTTCAGTCAGGTCAAGAGTATTATCCGCTCCAACTACTCGAATCCGCCCGCACATGGCGCCAAGATTGTCGCCGCCGTGCTGGCCGATCCGGTCTTGAAGCAGCAGTGGATCGATGAGGTCCGAGAAATGCGTGAGCATATTTGGACGCTGCGTTTGTTATTGGTCGAAAAACTCCATGCCTTAGGGGTTGATCGGGATTTCAGTTTTATCACTACGCAAAAAGGTATGTTTTCCTTCACCGGCCTTAAGCCCGCGCAGGTCACCCGCCTGCGCGAGGAATTTGCCATCTATATGGTCGGCACTGGTCGGATCAACGTAGCGGGCTTGTCGTCAAAGAATATTGATAGCGTCTGCCGGGCCATCGCAACGGTTCTGTAAGCTAAACGACAGTGCGCAGTACTTTTGACCTCAGAGTTTGGGCATAAACCCGAACTCTTTTTTATTAATAGGACCGTTCATGAAGCCGTTTAAGGTCGTCTCCAACTACGAGCCGGCAGGCGATCAGCCAACCGCTATCGCCACGTTAATTTCAGGCCTCGAGGCTGGATTGTCGGCGCAAACATTGCTCGGCGTGACTGGGTCGGGTAAGACCTTCACCATGGCCAAGGTGATCGAAGCGATGCAACGCCCGACCATCATTATGGTCCATAACAAGACACTTGCCGCCCAGCTCTACTCCGAATTCCGTGAGTTTTTTCCCAATAATGCCGTGGAATATTTCGTATCCTATTATGACTATTATCAGCCGGAAGCCTATGTCCCGTCCTCGGATACCTTTATCGATAAAGACTCATCGGTTAACGAACACATAGAGCAGATGCGTCTGTCGGCCACCAAGGCGTTATTGGAACGCCAAGACACCATTATCGTCGCCACGGTGTCAGCCATCTATGGTCTCGGGTCACCGGAGAGCTATTTGGCCATGGTGCTGCATTTGCGCCGTGGTGATACGGTCAATCAACGCGACCTGCTGCGCCGCATGGCCGAGCTGCAATATGCCCGTAACGACATAGAGTTCGGTCGCGGGACCTACCGAGTGCGCGGCGATATCATCGATATCTATCCGGCCGAATCGGAAATGGAAGCCATCCGCATCGAGTTATTCGACGAGGAGATCGAAGCCCTGAGTCTGTTTGATCCGCTCACCGGCGAAGTGCTGCAAAAGCTTACCCGTTATACCATCTATCCCAAAACCCACTATGTCACGCCGAAACAAACCATCCTCAATGCCGCCGAATCGATCGAGGTTGAGCTCAAGGAACGGCTGGCCGTTCTTCAACAGGAAAATCGATTGGTCGAGGCGCAGCGCCTGGAGCAGCGTACTCGGTANGATCTGGAAATGATGCGCGAATTGGGTTTTTGCACCGGCATTGAAAACTATTCTCGTTACCTATCCGGACGCACCAGCGGTGAAGCACCACCGACGCTGTATGAATATTTCCCGAAAAACTCGCTAATGTTTGTCGATGAGTCCCACGTCACTATTTCTCAGATCGGAGCCATGTATAAGGGCGATCGGTCGCGCAAGGAGACGCTGGTTGAATATGGCTTCCGCTTGCCCTCGGCACTCGACAATCGGCCGATGCGCTTCGAAGAGTGGGAACGGGCCGCACCGCAAGCGGTCTACGTCTCGGCCACGCCGGGCAAATATGAGGCCGAGCACTCACAACAAACGGCCGAGCAGTTGGTGCGACCGACCGGCTTGATCGATCCGGCCATTGAAATCCGTCCGGCCACCAACCAGGTCGATGACGTGCTCGAAGAAATTCGTCTGCGCACCGCCGTGATGGAACGGGTACTCATTACCACCCTAACCAAACGCATGGCTGAAGATCTGACCGATTATTTGCAAGACAACGGCATCCGGGTGCGCTATTTGCACTCGGATATCGATACCGTGGAGCGGGTCGAGATTATCCGTGATTTGCGCCTCGGGGTATTCGATGTGCTGGTTGGCATCAACCTATTACGGGAAGGTTTGGATATGCCCGAGGTGTCATTGGTAGCCATTCTCGATGCCGATAAAGAGGGATTTTTGCGCAGCGATCGCGCCTTGATTCAAACCATGGGGCGAGCCGCACGCCACCTCAATGGTAAGGCCATCCTCTATGCCGATCGGATAACCGGCTCCATGGAACGCGCTATCGGCGAAACCGATCGCCGCCGTGATGCCCAGGTGGCACACAACCTGGCCCATGGCATTACGCCCACTGCTTTGCAGAAATCGGTCATCGAGTTGATCGACGGCACACCGCAAGCGCCGGGTCGCAAAGGTAAGATGGCGCGTAATAAGAATAAGGTTGAAGCGATCTCCGAATCAGCCGCTAAGACGCTGATGCAGATGAGCGTGGCGGAGTTGTCCAAGGAGATGACCAAGGTCGAGGATCAGATGCATAAGCTGGCCCGCGATCTGAAATTCGAGCAGGCTGCGGCCTTGCGCGATCAGCTTTTAGAACTTAAAGAATTGTTAAAAGCCCGCTAAGTGTGGGCATGTGTCTAACCTCAGGGCAGGAAACGAAGCCAAGATGACTGAAGAACTTAGCTTATTAGCGCCAGACGACTGGCATTTGCATTTTCGCGATGGCCAGATGCTACAGCAAACGGTACCGGCGACGGCCCGTTGTTTTCAGCGCGCCGTGGTGATGCCCAACCTGGTCCCACCGGTGACCACCGGTGCGATGGCCCAGGCCTATCGCGCACGCATCCTTGCCGCCCGGCCCGAGGGCAGCACGTTCGAGCCGCTGATGACGCTGTTCTTAACCAATCAGACGACCCCAGATGATATTGTTCAGGCTAAGGCCATGGGCGTGGTAGCGGCCAAGCTCTATCCGGCTGGCGCGACCACCAACTCTTCGGCGGCGGTGCAGTCGGTGGCGGCCCTGCAACCGGTTTTCGAGACCATGCAGGCCCAAGGCATGCTGCTTTTGGTGCACGGTGAGGTCACCCAGGCGCATATCGATATTTTTGATCGGGAAAAGGCCTTTATCGACACCCATCTAACGCAGATTGTCGATCGAAACCCGGGCTTAAAGGTGGTTTTGGAGCACATTACCACCTCCGATGCCGTCGACTTTGTGCTCCAGGCGTCCGATCGGGTTGCCGCCACCGTGACACCGCAACACCTGCTGCTCAATCGCAATGACTTGCTGGTGGGGGGCATTCGCCCGCACAACTTTTGCCTGCCGGTGTTGAAACGCAATACTCACCAACGCGCCTTACAGGCAGCCGTCGCCAGTGGCACAGCGAAGATTTTTTTAGGCACCGACTCGGCACCGCACGAAAAAGCCAAAAAAGAAAACGCCTGTGGCTGCGCCGGTTGTTACAGCGCGTGGAGTGCGATCGAGCTGTATGCGCAAGTCTTTGAGGATCTCGGTGCACTCGACAAGTTGGAAGCCTTTGCCAGTCATTCCGGTGCCGACTTCTATGGTCTGCCGCGCAACCGCCACAGCATTCGCCTGGTCAAGGACAGTTGGCAGGTGCCGGATGACATTGCCTTGTCGAACGGCGAATCCTTGGTGCCCTTCTTTGCCGGTCAAGCTGTGCGCTGGCGTCTCGCCTAAAGCCTGACCGACGCGCTTAATGTTTAGATCGAGGCAATGGCGAGGCGTTCGGCAGAGAAACACTGCCGATACGGCTCAACCAAACGGGCTTGATAAAAATCACTCAAATCTGGCACCTCCGGCAGGCCCTGTGCGCGCCAGGCCTGGAGCCGGCTGACCGCACTGGCGGCCTGCTGCTCGATACTATCACTGTGCTGATAGCGATAAGACTGAGCAAAAAATTCCGGATAGCTCAACCGATCTGGTAGCAGTGGGACACAACCGTGGCTGACCGCCTCCATAATCGCGATACCCTGAAATTCATGAATCGCCGTCGATAAGACGATATCGCAGTGCTGCAACAGCGCGCGATAATCCTCGCGCGATTCAATATAGCCAGACTGCTCAAGATAATCTGGAAAGCGCGCACAGAGTTCGCGCAAGGCGGCAGGGATGGTGCGAAACTGCTGGCCGGTTAAGATCAGTTTAAAGGGAAAGTTGCATGCCGCCAGTTGTGCCACGATCGCCAAGAGCAGTTCCGGACCCTTGTCCCATTCCCAACGATGATTCCACAGCAGGCGCCACGTCGCGCCGGTTGGCTGTTGCGCGCGGCCAGGGCGCGGCGCGGCGATGGCCACCGGCATAACCTGGGCCTTGTGCGCCAAGCCGGTACAGAGGTGTTGGGGTACCAGGTCGGGCAGCTTTTTCATCAAGGCGGCCACACCGCTTAGAAAGGACTGGCGATTATAGTCGCTGTTGAATACCAAGGCATCGGCCCGCAGGGCGGCATAGAGGTTGACCATCTGCCAATCGATGACCGCCTTGGGTTGATTGTCGGTCGGGTAGGCAAATTGATTTTCATGAAAATACAGTATGCTCGGCACTTGGCGTAACGTCGGGTAAATACTCTGCACCACAGCTAAATCTATCGATGAGGTCGCTACCAAGAGTTGATAGTGTTGGTGTAACAAGGGATCGTTTTGGGCCGAGAGAGACAGCGGCGCACCGCGCATGCGCCAGGCAAAAAAACGCGCGGGCAGGGCGATGGTTTGCCATTGGTAATGGGTGCAACTGTGCACTAAAAACTCGGCCCATGCTTGTTGACTGAGCGCGTGATAACCGGAAAGCAGCAAGGCCTTAGGATGGTCAGATGTCATTGGTATAAACCCATTTAGCGTACTGAGGCGACCGGGCTGTGCATCGGCCATGAAATAGTGCTGCAATGATCGATCATAGAGCGCCTCCCGACTGGGGTCCAGTGGGCGATCGCGGCGCTGGTACCCAGCGCACCTAGGTAACATTGTTGTTACTCTTTATCGCAGTGAATAACTGTTGCGCCGCAAATCCTAATGGTAGAGTAAAACGAGACATTCATTTTCACATTGGACCCTAAGTGGGTAAGAGGCTATATGATTCGTACGGCAATAGTGGCCTATGGTTTTTCGGCGCAAACCTTTCATATCCCGTATCTGCAGATGGAACCGGGCTTTCTATGGTCCCATATGGTGACCTCGAAACCCGATGCCTTTCATCTGTCCCATCCTGAGATTGCGGTGGTCCAAAATCTCGCCGATCTGGCGTTCGACACCTTGGACCTGGTGGTGATCACCTCACCCAACCACGCCCACTTCGAGCAGACAAAATACTGCCTAGAGCAGGGCTGTCATGTGATCGTCGAGAAACCCTTTGTCTTTACGGTGGCGCAGGCCGAAACTCTCAAGGCTTTAGCCGCGCAATGCGAGCGGCAATTGATCGTGTTTCAAAACCGACGCTGGGACGGCGATTTTTTAACCATACAGGGCCTGATCGATAATCAGTCGGTCGGTCAGGTCAAACGCCTGGTCAGTCGATTCGACCGCTTCCGACCCGAGGTGCGCTCACGCTGGCGCGAGCAACAGGGCCAGGGTACCGGTATTACTTGGGATCTAGCGCCTCATCTAATCGATCAGGCGATTGCCCTGTTCGGTTGTCCGAAGACCCTGACCGCTAATATCCGCTGCCTGCGCGACGGGGCCGAGGTGGATGATAACTTTGAGATATGGCTCGACTATGAGTCGCTTCAGGTGGTCTTGGGTAGCAGCAGCTTTGGCGCCGGTCCCAATCCGCGTTTTGCCTTGGAAGGCACCGAGGGCTCCTTCGTGAAGTTTGGCCTAGACGTTCAAGAAAGTGCCCTGAAACTGGGTGAAGATTTACTCGATGAGCGTTGGGGGCAGGAATCCGATGAGCATTGGGGCATCCTTTATCAGGCGCATCAGAGTAAGTTAGTCACCACCAAACCGGGTAACTATGGCGCCTTTTGGCATCAGGTTGCGCTCTGCCTGGAACAGGGTGCGCAATCGCCAGTCCCCATCGATGATTCCATATTGGCGATCCATCTACTGGCGCTGGCGCATCAGTCAGCCCAACAAGGCCAACGTATGACGGTTGTCGATGAGGCCCAGGCTAAGGCCCTCTAGATGCTGACATGGGTCGCCGAGGCGGTTAAATCGCAGACAAAAAAAGAGGTGGCCTAGGCCACCTCTTGCTTATTACGTTGAAACTTTTTTAGATTACTTGAAGATGCGCTGACGCACACGCTCTAAGTTATCCAAGATCTTATCTAGACGCTCAGGGTGAACCATGAATTCCTGGAAGCCTTTCATGCCTTCTGATGCCATCGCCGGATCGGTATCCCGATCGTAGAACTGAGCGGTACCATCGGCCGAACCGAGCATTTCATTGCCTTGGGTCAGGAACTTGTTGTCTGCTGCTGTGGCGTACTTGTTCGGTGGCAGCTGATTCAAAGCCATGTTGAGCTTGGTTTGGTTCTCTGGCAGTGCGACATAGGCCAAGAACTTACGAGCATCAGCTTTGTTTTTAGCGCGTGACGGGATGTGCACGGTATCAGTTGGCGCATCCTCATATCGACCAATAGATGGATCGATAATGGGGAATGGGAAGAAATCAAAATCCATACCTTCAGGGAAGTTAGGGGTTAAGAAATTGCCCATCAAGTACATTGCCGCTTCGCCATTAAACATCGGTGGCTGAGCTTCTTGCCAGCTGTAAGATGCATGGTTCTCTAGGAAGTATTCGCCATCGACCAGCTGCTTCCAGTTGGCAAAGGTGTTTCTCACGCCCGCATCGGTGTAAGGGATTTTGCCGTCCATCAGATCGATGTGGTAATCCAAACCATTGGTGCGCATATTCAGGTAGTCAAACCAGCCAGCGGCAGTCCACAGGTACTTGGTACCGATGGTAATAGGTGTAATGGCATTGGCTTTTAACGCGTCACAGACGGCGATGAATTCATCCCACGTTTGCGGCTCGCTCAGACCCAACTTATCGAATATGCCCTTGTTGTAGTAGATACCCCATTGGTAGTAAGAGTAAGGCACGCCGTACTTCTTGCCGTCGACAGATAACGAGGCCTTGGTAGAAGACATGCTGTCGTTGAGACCTTCATTGGCCCAAACATCGGAGACGTCTTCAAAGAGTCCAAGATCAACGAAAAACTTCATCCGATTGCCAGCAAACCAAAATACTACGTCCGGTGGCGAGGTCACTAACCAGTTACGCAGCACGCTCTTATAACCTTCGTGATCGTATTGGTTGACCTTAACATCGATATCCGGATTTTCAGTTTCAAACTGAGCAATCATGTCAGCCCAGGCTTGCTTAGGCGCTGGATCCGATTGATTTGAGTTGATCACCAGAGTGCCGGCATAGGCCTGCGAGAGCATTGCTGCGCCCAAGACACCTGAGGTGACAAGTTTTTTTAGCGTCATAGTATCGTCCTTTGTTATTGTTGGGTGACGAAAAAGCCACTCTTATTGTTTCGGGTTTGCAGACGCCTTATCAGCCGCCCGCAGCTCCGAACTTTTCGTTGCGGAAGTTTTTTGTAGGTCTTCCAAACCTCGTCAATTGGTCCAGTCAAAAAGACCAAATTCTTGCCACCACAGAGCGCTTTCGCCGGTGGTGTTTAATCAGGCACCCGATCAAGTTGCAGTACCAATAAGGATTCCGGATCGAGTACCGGTAACGCCAACCCGCAGCGCAGCAGTAGTTCACCGCTAAGCTCCANGTTTTCGGCAACCAACCAGTCGGGCGGCTGTTTCATCAGATGATTGGCGTGTTCAGGCTGAATCAAAATGCGTAACCGATAGCGAGCCTGGGGATCGAGCATCGGTAGCAGTAGGGGCCCGGGTGTGGCCAGCTCCGGCATCGTCTGTTGAAAAACACTGACCAAAAGGCCGTCCTGGTAAGCAACGGTGAAACCAATCTGGTGTTTATCCGGCGTTTGCAATGGGCGCCGAATACCGCTGTGAATGTGCCCGCGCAGTTCTTTGTAGAGGCCGATAAAGTGTGTAAGCGCTTCTCTGTCCGCTCCCGAGGCTTCACGGACGTCCCATTCCACACCCATATGGCCAAACAATGCAGTACCGGCGCGCACAGCGAGTGCGTGCGAGCGCGAGGTGGTATGGCTCTTATCTGGGCCAACGTGGCTGCCCAGAACTTCGCTGGGGAAAAATAGGCCGGCCCACTGCTGCATGGTTTGCCGTTCGTTGGCGTCATTACAGTCGCTTAACCAAAACCGCTGGGTATGCCGCAAGATGCCATAATCCATTCTCCCGCCCCCTGAAGCACAGGATTCAATTTCTACGCTCGGGTGGGCCGCCCGAAGCCGCGCCAGCAGGTCATAGAGGCTGGTCACATAGCGGTGATAAACCGGTCGGCCTTGGCCATTACCGGCCTGGGACAGATCTCGATTCATGTCCCACTTGATATATTCGATGGGATATTCACGCAGTAGAGTATCGATCTGGTTAAACAGATAGTCGGTTACCTCTGCGCGGCTGATATCCAGTACCCATTGATTACGACCGGAACTTTGGGTCAGATCATCCAATTGCAGCAACCAATCGGGGTGCTGACGAAATAGATTGGAATCCTTATTAACCATTTCCGGTTCAAACCAGAGACCGAAGCTCAGCTGATGTGCGGCCAGGGTGTCTTTGAGTGGGTGCAATCCGTCTGGATACACCTCGGTATCAACAACCCAGTCGCCGAGACCGGCCCTATCGTTGCGCCGGGCGGTAAACCAACCATCATCGAGGACGAACCGCTCGATACCACAGTCTTGAGCCGCCGCTGCCAGTGCGTCGAGTTCCGATTGGCGATGGTCGAAGTAAATCGCCTCCCAGGTGTTGATATGCACCGGGCGCGGCCGGTCACTGGGGAAGCGGAGAATCTCGGCCCGCACAAAACGCTGGAAATTCTGCGCGATGCCACCCAAACCCTGTTCAGTGTGCGTGAAGTAGAGTGGGGCCGCCTGAAAGCGCCCTCCCGGGGTGAGTTCTAACTCACCGGGCATCAGTTCAATACCGGCCTGATATTGCGTCAGGCCGTTTTGGCTGCGCTCGACCCGTTGGCAATGGTTACCGCTCCAGCCGAGATGGAAACCAAAACAAGACCCCGAGTGTTCATTCAACTGCGCATCCGCGATCAATAAACCGGGGAAATGATCGTGTGACGAACGGCCCTTAATATTTTTAAACTCTAGGACACCTAACGGAATCGAACAATCCTGTGGTTGGAACTCATGCACCCAGCGGCCGGTGAACGCCTTAACCGCACTCATTGCCTTGGGGATTGGCAGCGTGGTGAGCCACTGCACGATGGCAATCGGGTCTGCACCGGTGTTTTCAAACTGGCAGTCGAGGGTAAACACATCATTCTCAGCACAAACTCCCAGTCGCCACACCAAGAGTAGGCCAGTTTTAGGGTCCAGGAGTCGGTATTCAATGTGCTCTGCGCTACCAGACTCGTCTTGCAGCTGGAATTGCGGGGCCCAGTGGCGGCCCTGGCAGAGGATTTTTAGCGCCGGTTCCATAAAGGTCGGATCGGCATAGGTGCTGGCAACGGAAATCTGCGGTCGATCGTCCAAAGCGCCATTCGGCAAGGGCTCGGACAGGATACAACGCAACTCAGACTCGGTCACCGTGCTCGCCAAACGCGGACCTATATAGCGGATGCAAGGCTGGCCAGCCTGGGTCAAGATTACAATGGAACTGTTGTCACTGTGCAATAGTCTCATCTTACTACCCCTTGGTCGCACCCAGTGTTAAGCCGGCGATAAAGTGTTTTTGCATGGCAAAAAATAGGGCCACCGGCGGCAAGGCCGCGACGATCGCCCCGGCCGAGATGAGATTCCACGACGCCAACCATTGACCGCGCAAAGCGCTGATACCGGCCGTCACCGGCCGCACTTCATCGGACTGCACCAAGATCAATGCCCAAAAATAATCGTTCCAAACAAAGGTAAAAATCAGCACGGCCAATGCGGCGAGTGCGGGCCGCACTAAGGGTAAGATAATCGAGTAGAAGATCTTCCATTCACTGGCGCCTTCCAATCGACAGCTCTCCAACAGCTCCTCGGGTATGCCAATAATAAAATTGCGCATAAAGAGTGAGCAAAAGCCGGTTTGGAAAGCAACATGAAAAAAGATCAGCGCCCAAATAGTGTCGTAGAGGCCCAGATCGATGGTCAGGTTGCGCACCGGAATCATAAGAATCTGAAAGGGCACAAAGTTTCCGCCGATAAAGAGTGCGAAGATCAGTAAGTTGCCGCGGAACTTGAACTTCGCCAAGGCGAAGCCGGCCAAGGTGGCCAAGAACACGGAACCTACCATCACCGGCAGGGTGATCAACAGGCTGTTCAGTAAATAGCGCGCCATATTGGTACTGGCAAAAACGGCAGTGTAGTTCTCGATCAAATTCCATTCTGTCGGCAAACCCCAGTAATTACCGGCGTTGATGTCCACAATGGAGCGGGCCGAGGTCATAAAGACCGCCGCCAGCGGCAAGAGCCAGAGAATCACCGCGATTGGTAATAGCAGCTTGTAGCCAACCTGGGTGGTTTTCTTTGTTTGTGCAATGGGAGTGGGAAACATAGTCCTAACCTCGCTCGTCTTTTAGCATGCGCCACAGGAAAAAGGCGATATAGATGAGCATTATCAAAAATAATACCGTCGCAATGGCCGCGCCGTAGCCCATGCGATAGTTGAAAATAGCCTGTTCGTACATAAAGTAGGCCAATACCGATGAGCTGCCGTAAGGCCCACCGGCGGTCATAGACGCAACCAGGTCAAACGAGCGCAAAGCCCCGATAACCGTGACCACTACGGCGATAAAGGTCGCCGGGCGCAGTTGGGGAATCACGATGTAGCGCAGCATAGACCAGCCCTTGGCGCCGTCCATGCGGGCCGCCTCAATCTGATCAGGGCTGATATTATTGAGGCCGGTGAGGAACAGGATCATGGTGTAGGCCACCTGAGGCCATAAGCCGGCCGCGATAATGCCGTAGGTCACCAAGCCTTCATCGGCTAAAATAGGCAGCGGATCTATATTGACCAGCGCAAGTATGTCCTGCAGCAGGCCATAGCTTGGGTCATAGAACCAGGAGAAAACGATCCCGATAATGACCTGGGAGATAACAAAGGGGAAAAAGAACAGCGATTTTACGGCGCGAATACCCAAGACTTCCTGATTCAGAAAGAGTGCGATGCCCAAGCCCAATGGGACCGCCAGCATGTAAAACAGCAGCCAAAGAATATTGTTGACCAGGCTGGTCCAAAATTGGGGATCCTCACCCAACTCTAGGTAATTCCCGAAGCCGATGAAAACCTTTTCACCGATGCCATCCCATTGGTAAAAGCTCATCAGAATAGATTGGCCAATCGGAAAAACCACATAGACGATAAAAATCACGATGGCTGGTGCCAGGAAGTACCAAGGAGTCAGGGTATCTGACCAGGATCTAGAATTATTCGAATGCACGATTTAGGCCTTTTTTTATTAACGTTTTTTGTAGGCGATGCAACATTATGGAACGGCTTGGTAACGTTTTCAAGAGAAAATTGACAAGTGGCGTTTTTTACTAAAAGGCCGCTTCAACATGCGCTGAATATCAAAGCCTTAGCTGGAGTAGGGTTCGCATGCATCAGGCTTAATTCAGGCAATGCACAGGGAGGGTCTTGTTTGCGGGCAGGACCGTGATAATCGCGGGCGCTTGAGCGGTTTTGAATTGGGCCGTGCTCGAGATTCAATTGAGCGTGCAACCCGCTGGCCGAGCGATGCGCTGCAAACCTTACCCGGACGCCGTGCTTGTTAGGGGCATCCAGTCGACCGAAACACCGGCTTGCGCCAGCATTTCTTGGCTAATCTGTATCTTGTCACCCCAGCGCGACAGGAAGTCAGCCGACTGTTCTGGGCAATGCACCGTGGCGATACCAGTTTGAATGATTTTGGCGGCGCAGTTCGGGCAGGGGAAGTGGCTTACCCAGATATCACAGCCGGTCAGGTCCCGCTTGGCAAAGAGGATGGCATTTTCCTCTGCATGCAGTGTTTTGAGCAGCTTCATTTCCCGATTATCGGTTTGGGCACTGTCTGAAATACCATGGGGGTACCCATTAAAGCCGACCGATACAATTCTATTGCTCTCGGTGATGACGGCGCCGACCTGGGTAGAAGGGTCTTTACTCCAGGACCCGACCAATAGGGCCATTTGATGAAAACGTGTAGCCCATTTTGAGACCATTGGATAAATGCACTCGAACGCGGAATATCCCGCCATTGTGCGCAAGAAACAAAGGTTTCGCAATATGCGCTATTTGGTTTATGGTGATGCGTCGACTCAAGCGTATAAATTAGGAATGATGTGTGAAGCGTACCAGCCAAGTTTCCTCTATGAAGTTATTGCAATTGATGGCCAAGATTCCTTTTTTCGAGAAAATCACCAATTACGAACGGGCCCCGATGGCCGAATATGCTCAGATGTATGTTGCCAGTCCGGGCGAAGCCATTATCGAAAAGGATGCGCTCGATAATTGTTTCTATGTGCTGTTAAGTGGTAAGGGCTTGGTCTGCGTGGGTCGACATGCTGAACCCGTGGCGACTATTAAGCCGGGTGAGTTTTTCGGGGAAGTTGGCTTTATCCTAAATATTCCTCGCACCACCTGGGTATTTTCCGAAGGCGTGAGTGCTCTCTTACGCATAGATCAGACGCTGTTAGACAATCTGGATGCCTCGACGCGAAGGTAAGGTTAAGGACCAAATAATTATAAAACTGGCCACCACCGTGACCAACTTCAATGCCAAATCATAGCTTAAGGCGCATATGCGGAGGCTTATGAAGCGGCGAAGGTCACGCTAATGCACCTGCTAACGCGAGTTTACGCGGCCTAAAAGAAGTATTAGCCCTAAGGGACTCGATGATCTGAACAGGGGGAGCTGGAAGAATTTGCGTTGCGGAGCAACAAAGGTCACGCAATGTGAGCTGGAGAGAATGTAAAGCGAGTCTACGATGCACAAAAAAAGGTGGCATCCCGTAGGGGACTCGAACCCCTGTTACCGCCGTGAAAGGGCGGTGTCCTAGGCCACTAGACGAACGGGACACAGTGCTCATGTGGAGAGCGGGGCGCATCTTACCACCCCTCTTCGAAGATGCAACTCTTTTTTCGGCGCCAGTGGCCAGGTTGGCTTAGTCTGCCGTCCCATCGGGATACGACCGAGCGGGGCAGCGCAGTCTTAGTTGGCGATTCGAATCTCCAAGCGCCTATTGATTTGCCAAGCCGCTGCATTGTCTTCGGCTCGCACCGGGCTGTTGGCCGCCTTGCCGGCCGCAGTCATTTGTTCGGCCGANACACCCAAGTCGACAAAATATTGCACGACCTTGCTAGCCCGCGCTGAACTCAGTTCCCAATTAGAGGGATAATTTTCAGCCCAGGAAGAGACGATTGGCCGGGCATCGGAGTGGCCGATGATTAAAAACTCGGCATTGGGCAGGTTCTGCAGTGAGCTGGCTAAGGGGCGCAGTAGGGCGTCGATATTATCGACCCATTGCAAAGATGCCGGTTTGAAGATGAGCGCCAAGGGGATGTCGAGTACGGCGTCACCAGCAGCGCGTTGCGATACAACTATATCGGGGAACAACGAGGTTAATTGTTTCGCCAGATCCTGCAGTTCATCCTGTAGAGCGCTTTTAGCCGCACTGGGCCCGCTATCGGCACTGAGGCGCAGCATGCGCAGTTGATTATTGATGGTCTTCTGGGCCTCTGCCTGGTCGAGCCGAGAGCGCTGCAACTCGCTATCGAGTGCCGCATTATCGGAGCGTGACCGAGCCAAGGACTGTTCAGACTGTTGTGCCATCGTCAGGGTTTGTTGGTATTCTTTATTCAAATTGGCTATATGCCCCTGAAGGTCATCGACAATTTGAGCCATGTCCTGTTGCTGCGCAGCCATGTTTTCGAGCCGCGCCGACTGATCCGATCTCGTGCTGGTGTCGCTTGATAGGGCTTGCGTCAGCCGGGTGACAGACTGGTTTGCTAGGTCAAGTTGGTCGTCACGCGACGCACTGGCTTGAAACAAGACGAAGTTGGCCACTAATGAAGCGGCGAGAAAGGTAACTGAAAAAATTACGTATTGCGCAGGATTTAAACGACTCAAAATAGGCCTACCTAAGGGGACGCTAGAGGATCAGGTGACGGTAATGCGGTCACCTCGACAATGCAATCACTTGTTCACATAAGAGTAGCCCATCAAGCTTAGCGCTTGCGCTATGGAGCAATTTTTGGTGAAGTGGTCTTAATATTACAAAAAAAAGAGGCACATCCATGACCTATAAAACGCCCATTGAGATACTGGTACAGCGCTCGCAGAGCCATCCCGATAAGCCAATGTTCTATCAGCCGGTCAACCGTCAATGGCAGGTGACCAGCTGGCAAGAGGCTGAAACCCAAGCGCGCCAGGTCGCCTCGGGATTGCTGTCATTAGGCTTAGAGAAGGGCGACCGAGTCGCCATTTATGCCAAGAATTCAGTCGAATGGTACATATCGGACTGGGCCATCATGATGGCCGGTCTGATCAGCGTACCGATCTTTGCCACGGCCAATGCCCAGACGATTGGCTTTGTCCTGCAGCACAGCGGCGCGAAAGCCATTTTCGTCGGTAAGTTAGATGATCTGGAGGCCACCGCTGAGGTGATCGATGGTCGGATTCCGCGCATTGCCTATCCCTATCAGACGCTGCAGGCCGATCACCAGTGGAGCGACTGGCTGCAACAGAACGAACCGTTAGCAGCCTTGCATACACCGGCATTGGACGATGATATGACCATCGTCTATACCTCAGGCAGTACCGGCGAACCCAAGGGCGTGGTGCTCAGCTATCGCAACTACGCCTCCGCCTGTACCGAAAACCAACTTTGGCTGGCGGTCGCCGACCAAGATCGTATTCTGTCCTATCTGCCGTTGGCCCATATTGTCGAGCGGGGTGTGATTCAGGGGCCGGGCCTCTACGGCGGGGCCACCTTCTATTTCGTCGAGTCGCTTGAAACCTTTGTCGAGGACTTGCAGTTCGCCCGGCCGACGGTTTTCGTCTCGGTGCCCCGGCTCTGGACCAAGTTTCAAACCGGTGTGTTTGCTAAGGTGCCGGCCGAGCGCTTAGCCAAGTTGCTGCGCGTGCCGCTTCTGGGTCGCTTGTTGGCCGGAAAAATCCGCCGTGGCTTGGGCTTGGACAAAGCACGCTTGATGGGTTGTGGTTCCGCGCCCATTTCACCCTCTATTTTGTCCTGGTATCAAACCATCGGGATCGATATCTGCGAAGGCTGGGGCATGACCGAAACCGCTGGCCTGTCCTGTTCGAACCTGCCGTTTAGGGCCGATCGGGTTGGCACCATTGGCACACCGGCCAAATGTGTCGATATGACCCTGTCCGATAGCGGTGAAATACTGGTGCGCGGCGAAGCGGTGTTCAGTCACTACTATTTAAACCCCGAGGAAACCGAGCGCAACTTCAGCGATGGCTGGTTTCACACCGGCGATAAGGCGACCCAGTCGGCCGATGGGGTCTATCAGATCATCGGTCGAGTCAAGGACACCTTCAAAACGGCCAAGGGCAAATATGTTGCGCCGGTGCCGATTGAGTCCCTATTGGCGGCCAACCCCGATATCGATCAACTCTTGGTGATGGGATCCGGTCGCAAGCAGCCGGTCGCCATCGTGGTAATGGCGGAGCATCTGCACGACACCAATCGGGATCAGCTGCGCAGTTCGCTGCAGGAGACTTTGGATAGGGTGAATGCCACTTTGGAATCTCATGCCCGGCTGGACGGCATCGTGGTGGTTACCGACAGCTGGTCCATTGAAAACGAGTTATTAACCCCGACCCTGAAGATACGCCGTAACCAACTGGAAGAGCGGTACAATAGTATTGCTCAACAAACCCAAACCAAGTCGGTCATCTGGCAGGACGAATTGACCGTCTAATCTGCCCCTCAAGCGTTGCCGTTGCGCTTATAGGGTGACGCGCAGCGTCGCACTGCTGGCCCGTTCTCGGGCCTGCCCACCAAGCCACCATACGGCTACTCCACCTTGGTTAAATCATTAACCGTTGAGCCAATTTCAACCCTCTGCAAGACGTGATTCTATTTCAACCCTAAACCGATTCCGCCTTGGGCAGCGCCGGACCAGGCGATAGGATGGGGGGACTGTGAAAAACAATAAAATGGGAAAGTATGACTGAGCTCAATACCCGTTCCAGTTTTGCCGTTCAACCTGAAAGAGTATTGGGGCCGGACCAGCCAAGTCAGCACCGGGTGCGCTACCGTTCAAACCCACTGGTGGTAACCGACTCGACCCGCATCTACCACGATAAACACCCGCTATCGGTCACCCAGCTATCGGCCAACCTGATCCGGGTCTGTCTGGGCGAACCATTGATCACCAGCGTGGCCGTTTTGCCCGCCAGCCGCGCCGTTCACCCTGCAGATCTGCCCAATCAAATCGAATGGTCCTGGTTGCCGGACGAGCAGTGGCAAATTGCCGTGCATCGACACGGTCAGGGGCTGGCAACGTCCCGGGGTCTCTACGCCGACAGCGCCGAGGGTCTGCACCTGTACTTGACACTGCCAGATGCCTGGCCAGTCTATGGCCTGGGTGAAAAGACCGGTGATTTGAATAAGCAGGGTAGGGCATGGACTTTTTGGAATTCAGATGTCTTCTTGCCGCACACCGCCGCGACCGATGAGCTCTATCAGTCCATTCCCTTTATGACGGTGTCGACCGATCAGGGGTGGATGGGCATTTTTCTCGACAATCCCGGCCGCAGCCGCTTCGATCTGAGTTTGACCGATGAGGTCTGTATCAGCGTTGACCGCGGTGCGCTGGATCTCTATGTATTTACCGGCGAGACCCTGGGTGAGCTAATCGATCTCTATACCCGGTTGACCGGTCGTCCGTTTTTGCCACCAAAATGGGCCTTAGGTTACCAGCAGTCGCGCCACAGTTACCAAAGTGCTCAAGAGGTCCGGGCGATAGCCGAGGGTTTCCGGCACCATGACCTGCCCCTGGACGCGCTGTACCTGGATATACTGTGTATGGACGGCTACCGGGTCTTCAGCTTCGACCCAACGACCTTTGCGCAAACGCCGGAGCTGGTCGATGACCTATTGGCCGACGGAGTGCGCGTTATTCCAATCATCGACCCCGGGATCAAGCGCGATCCGCACTACCGAGTTTATCAGCAAGGCATGTTGGCCGACTATTTTGTTCAATCCGCCCAGGGCGAGGTTTGGCAAGGTCAGGTTTGGCCCGGCGAAACGGTTTGGCCCGATTTTTTTCAGCCAAGGGTGCAACAGTGGTGGCAGGGTCTGCATCGCTACTATACCGATATGGGTATTCAGGGCTTTTGGAACGATATGAACGAGCCGGCGGTGTTCAATGAGCGCATGACGCTGGACGCCGATGCGCGCCATCATATCGATGGGGCGGTAGTCGAGCACGAAGCCGTGCACAACGCCTATGGCCTGCTGATGTGCGAAGCCACGGCGAGCGCGATAGTGGAGCAGTGCGCGCAGCGACCCTTTGTCCTAACTCGGGCCGGATACGCCGGTATCCAGCGCAGTGCGGCGGTCTGGACCGGCGATAATCGATCCTCTTGGGAGCATTTGCGCCTAAGTGTGCCGATGTTGCTCAATATGGGCTTGTCCGGCGTCGTCTTTACCGGCGTCGATATCGGTGGCTTTATGGACGACAGTCGGCCGGAGCTCTTTACCCGCTGGATGCAGCTGGGCTGTTTCTACCCGCTGATGCGCAATCACTGTGCCATTGGTCAGGTTCGACAAGAGCCTTGGTCTTTCGCCGAGCCATGGACCACTAGAGTGCGGCACGCAATGCACCGTCGTTATAAGTTACTACCCTATCTCTACCAACTGTTTCGCGATGCCCACGAAACCGGCCAGCCCATTTTACGGCCGATGTTTTGGCTGGAACAGCAGCTCGAGCAGACCGAAAATATGAGCGATCAGTTTATGTTCGGGGACGCCCTGCTGGTTGCGCCGATATTGGTCGCCGGTGGCGTCGCCCGCTCGGTCTGGTTACCCAAGGGCCTGTGGTACAGCCTGGTCGGTGACTGCAGCCTGGTCGGTGGGCAGTTTGTCCTCGCGCAGACGGATCTTGATGACATTCCGATCTACCTCAAGGCGGGTGCCATATTGCCGTTGGCGCCTTATCGGAGCTCAACAGCGCGTGCCCAAAAGGAATTGCGCATCTTGATTGTTGACGGGGCAGAGCACGGCCGGATGCTGTTTCGCGATGACGATGGCCTGACCGCCAATCCAGCAGAGAACCGTTATGCTCGCTTGTCCATAGGGTATCACAAGAGTGCAGCACAGGTTGAATGTCACCTGTCACTCGATCGATCTTACTATAAGCCAGAATGGCAACTGATCACTCTCGGAGTCCCCCACGCCTGGAAGGACCGACCGATTCTGCTCAATGGCGAACCCGTTACTGGCCGTTCCAATGTCGACGGGGTTCGCTGCCGGCTCCACTATATCCGGCCTTCAGCCTGGCTTTAAGCGGTCCTTGCGCGCCCAGTTAGGCCGTGCAAGGTGGCCATTTTTTTGCCCCTTCGGCCACCGAGAGCCGCCGGAGAAAGGCGTCAGGGCGGGTCACGCTATTATTTGTCAAATGGATCACATTTTGGCGCGATTTTTGCGTTATAAGCAGTACTTTATAGAATCTGACAGAAAATTGACCCATGGCACTCTTAGATAATTTTCGCACCGCCGGCACCAACTTCCGCAATGTCGACGGTGCAGCGGTACTCAAGAATACCGGCCAAGGTGCCAAGGTTGCTGGGCAGCGATTGCTTGGGGTGCCGATTCTATTGTTAGTCTTGCTCGGCCTTATGACCCTGCCGGTACCGACCTTACTCTTGGATATTTTCTTCACCTTCAACATCGCTCTCTCGATAGTGGTCTTGTTGGTCACTATCTACGTTTTACGGCCACTCGATTTCGCGGTGTTTCCAACCATTATCCTTGTTGCGACCCTGATGCGATTGTCGCTCAACGTCGCCTCCACGCGAGTCGTGCTGATGTACGGTCATGAAGGAGGTGATGCTGCGGGTAAGGTGATTGAGTCCTTTGGTGAAGTGCTGATCGGTGGCAACTACGCCGTCGGCCTGGTGGTCTTTGCAATTTTAATGATCATCAACTTCGTCGTTGTCACCAAGGGTGCCGGTCGAGTCTCTGAAGTTAGTGCCCGGTTTACCTTGGATGCCATGCCCGGCAAGCAGATGGCGATTGACGCTGACCTGAATGCCGGCCTGATCGACGCGGAGGCGGCCAAGATTCGCCGTTCGGACGTGGCGCAAGAGGCCGATTTTTACGGGTCGATGGACGGCGCGTCAAAATTCGTGCGCGGCGATGCGGTCGCTGGCATCTTGATTTTGGTGATCAATATTATCGGTGGCCTGATTATTGGGATCGTGCAGCACGACTTGGTGTTTGCCGATGCGGTGCAAAAGTATGCCTTGCTGACCATTGGTGATGGCCTGGTTGCCCAGATACCGTCCCTGTTGCTCTCGGTAGCCGCGGCGATCATGGTGACACGCAACAGCAGCAGTGAAGAGATGGGCGATCAGATCGTCAATCAGATGTTTTCCACCCCGCGGGCCCTGGGTATTACCAGCTTTGTGCTCTTCGTAATGGGCATTTTGCCGGGCATGCCACATTTTGTCTTCCTAATGTTGGCGGCCCTATGCGGCCTGGGTGCGTTGTGGATCAGTCTCAAGGAGAAGGCGCTTCTAGGTGAGCCGATGTTGCCGATGAAAGCCGGCCGGACGGCCAATCAGCCCAAAGCATTGGGCGATGCCCGCGCCAGCGGTGGCTTGCCGCCGGTTCTGGAGCCTAGCAATGAAACCAAGGAGCTGAGCTGGGACGATGTCCAGCCGGTTGATGTCATTGGTTTGGAAGTCGGCTATCGCCTGATTCCGTTGGTCGATCGATCCCAAGGCGGTGAGCTGTTGGGTCGCATTAAGGGTATTCGGAAAAAATTATCGCAAGACCTGGGCTTTCTGGTGCCGTCGATCCACATTCGGGACAACTTAGACCTGATGCCCAATGCCTACCAATTGACGCTGATGGGCGTCGCGGTGACGGACGGTGAAGTCTATACCGATCGTGAGTTAGCGATTAACCCTGGCCAGGTATTTGGTCCTCTGGAAGGCATTAAGACCATCGATCCAGCCTTCGGCCTGGAAGCGGTTTGGATTGATCTGCGGGAAAAAGATAAGGCGCAAACCCTCGGTTATACCGTAGTCGACGCCAGTACCGTGGTCGCGACCCACGTCAACCATCTGTTGGCGCAGCACTCTTACGAGCTGCTCGGGCACGAAGAAGTGCAGCAGATGCTCGATTTATTGGCGAAACACTCGCCAAAATTGGCGGAAGAGCTGGTGCCCAACTCGGTCTCGCTGAGCCAATTGCTGAAAATATTGCAAAACCTATTGATTGAGAGCGTGCCCATCCGCGACATGCGCAGTATTGCCGAATCGATCACCAACTTGCAGCCTAGGTCACAGGACATCAACGTCTTGACCAATGCGGCGCGCATGGGTCTGGCCCGAATGATCGTCCAAAGTCTGGTCGGCAGCGAAAAAGAAATCCCAGTTATCACATTAGATCGAGCATTGGAGCAATTGTTGCATAAGACTATTCAACAGGCCGGTGCTGATGGAAATCTTGACAGTATTGCCTTGGAGCCTGGTATGGCCGAGCGCCTGCAATCGTCGCTCAGTGATACGGTGAAGAATCTCGATAAGGAAGGTAAACCGGCGGTGCTCTTAGTCGCGGCTTCTTTAAGAATGTTATTGGCGCGTTTTGTCCGCCATGCGGTACCTAATTTAAAAGTCCTGAGTTTCCAAGAAATTCCAGACAACAAACACATTACCATTGTAGCGACCGTCGGTGGTCAATGAGGATTAGCTGATGAAGATTAAACGATTTACCGCTGCCAATATGCAGTCCGGGTTGAAAGCGATCAGTGAAGTCCTCGGGCCTGAAGCGGTAATCCTGTCCAGTCGCAAGCTCAGCAATGGCTTGGAGATAGTCGCGGGTGTCGATGAATACGAGTTTGCGCTTTACCAAGAGACCCTACCCGAGGTTCAGGATGCCCCCGCTGCCGTTACCGCTCGCCCGATAGCGCCTGCGGCACTGCCGCCCGCGGCCAGTCTAAATAAAACCGATCCGCTTAACCCGCAGGCGATGAAAGATCTTTTTGCCTCAATGGCGGGTAAGAATCAGCAGGCCTTCAGCCAGGTCAAGAACCAGCCCCAAACGGAAGTTGCCCATCGCCGAGTAAACCTGGCCGAGCGGCCGATGGCCCGCTCCACGCGTGCATCCGAACCAGCTGTCGAGCCGGCTAGAGCAGGCTGGGCCGCACAAGCCACGCCCGCAGCCCCCGCCGCGGCAGCAGCAGCAGACTTTAAGGTGTTGCGGCGCGAAATAGACGGCCTGCGTGAACTGCTACAAGAACAGACCGAACAGCTGCATACGCCTTTGACCGCCACGTCAGTGCAATATGAGCGCCTAGAAGGGCGTCTGAAGTCGCTCGGTTTTGGCGATGTCTTAGCGGCCAAGCTGTTGCAGAGCTTCGATCGCGAAGACCTCTTAGAGCAGAACTGGCGCAAAATAGTTGCCCGGTTAACATCGGCCTTAGACAGCCCGCTCTACGAGCCGCTTGCCGAGGGTGGGCTGTTCGCCTTAACGGGGCCAACGGGGGCGGGTAAAACCACCACCATAGCCAAGCTGGCCGCTCATTGTGTTAAGGATTATGGTGCCGATTCAGTCGCGGTGGTCTCATTGGATTGGTTTCAGGTCGGCGGACAAGAAATTTTGCGTTCAGTCAGCAATATTTTGGGCGTTGAGTTCCATGCCATGACCGAAGACGACTCTTTGTCGAGCGTGCTGAGTAGCTTGGCGTCGAAGCGTACCGTGTTGATTGACACCAGTGGCAGCGCGGAAGCGCTGGTCCATTGGAACAAATTGATGCGCAGCGAAGCCATGGCGCCGCATATTCAAACGGTACTCGTCTTACCGGCCACCATGCAACCGGCGTCGGTCACCCGCTTTGTCGGCCAGCTGCCGGCACTGGTTTTTAATGCCGTGATCCTATCTAAGCTGGATGAATCGGACAGTTTTGGCGGGATCTTAGAGCCCGTCTTGAAACATCGCTGGCCCATCTGGTATATCACCACCGGCCAGAATATTCCGCAGGATATCGAACCTGGAGATGCGCAAAAATTAACCAAGCGATTGGTGCAGAGCTTAAAGCCAGAGCGCCAAAAATTAGCGACGGCCAGTTAGAACAGCGCGACCAGCGCCACACCGGAGGGTTCTGTTTAGACCCACCGATGTCGCAATAGAATTTCGCCGGCAGATCAGCAAACATCAAGAAGTGATCTTTACTGCCGGGAATTGAGGTAATAGGTAATGAAAAGTTTAAATCCAATACAGGTAATTGCGGTCACCGGCGGTAAAGGCGGTGTCGGAAAGAGCAATGTATCGGTCAATCTTGCCATTGGATTGGCCGAGCTTGGCAAGCGAGTTGTCCTGTTAGATGCCGACCTAGGGCTTGCCAACCTGGACGTATTGCTGGGGCTGTCGGTTAACCGAAACCTCGGCGATGTTTTGTCCGGCCAAGCCAGCCTGTTGGATATTATGGTTGAAGGCCCGGCCGGTATTAAAATCATACCGGCCTCTTCGGGCTCGCAGCATATGACCAACTTAGGTGAGGTTGAACACGCGGGTATTATCACGGCCTTTAGCGACTTGGGCGAGTATATGGACGTGTTGATCGTCGACACTGCAGCGGGTATCTCTAAAACCGTGACCAGCTTTGTGCGCGCCGCTCACGAGGCGCTTATCGTGGTGACCGATGAGCCCACGTCAGTGACCGATTGCTACGCGTTGATCAAAGTACTTAATCGCGATTGTCGCATGAACCGCTTTCGTATCGCGGCCAATATGGTTCGGACCCCAAAAGAAGGTCAAATGCTGTTTAACAAGCTGGCCAAGGTAACCGATCGGTTCTTGGACGTCTCGTTGCAATACAGCGGCGCCATTCCCATGGATGAAGCGGTACGCAAGTCGGTGCAGCGCCAAAAAGCTGTATTGGAGGCCTATCCGCGCTCTAAAGCGTCGGTGGCGTATCGTGACCTAGCGCAAAAAGTGATCGCCTGGCCTTTACCCAGCTCGCCGAAAGGCAACTTGGAGTTCTTTGTAGAACGCTTAATTCAAGGTGTCGGGGCAGCCTGACATGTCGGTGCAGAACTATACTATGTATGACACGCAACGCAGTATCGATTACGAGCAGTTAGTAGAACAGTATGGGGTGCTGGTTAAACGCATCGCCCATCATTTATTAGCGCGACTACCAGACAGTGTTCAGTTGGACGATTTAGTTCAATCGGGCATGATTGGCTTATTTGAGGCGGCGAATAATTACGATGCGGGCAAAGGGGCTAGTTTTGAGACCTATGCTGGGATTCGAATTCGCGGTTCCATGCTCGATGAAATCCGCAAGGGCGATTGGATTCCCCGCAGCGTGCACCGCAATTCCCGGCGCATAGCCGATGCGATTCGAGTAATCGAGATGCGTGAGGGCCGCGATGCCCAAGATCCCGAGGTGGCCTTAGAACTGGGCATCAGCCTCGACGAATTCTATATGTTGATCAAAGATACCCAAGGGTCACGGTTGTTCAGTTTTGAAGAGTTGGTCGAGAATAATCATTCGGAAACGGATGAAGGCCGACCGGATGTATCCGACACCGTAGCACCCCACCTAGGCCACCAGACCGATCAAATGAACGGTCGCTTGATCACTGCCATAAAAGCATTACCAGAACGTGAACAGTTGGTCTTATCGCTCTATTACGACGAAGAACTGAACCTCAAAGAAATAGGCGCCGTGTTGGGTGTCAGCGAATCCCGAGTCAGTCAGATCCATTCCCAAGCAACTCTGCGCTTGCGGTCTAAATTGCGTGATTGGCTGTAAAGTCACCATCTCTACTGATGGCTCACTTCAGCCCCTCCTAATGGCCGTTAAGCCCGAGCTCATCCCCCCTCCAATACCCTTTTAACCCTCAAGCAATACCCTTTCAACCCTCAAGCAATACCCTTTCAACCCTCAAGCAATACCCT
>JGI20154J14316_10000209_pt1 | contig 51821 bp, 54 predicted proteins | sample COG_04_FD_14316 | JGI IMG/M metagenome (IMG submission 14316)
ATTCATAGTGATAAATTCTATGCAATGAAAGTTATACATCCAAATGTAAAATATCATATTAAATTTATTACGACTATGATATGGTTATTTACTTTGCAAAAATATGTGTTCTTTGAGTTAGATCAATTTATAAATAATTTTATATCAGAAACTAATTTTAATCAAGAAGTTTTATTCATGAAACAATTTTATGAAAATTATAAAAATAATAATCATATAATTATTCCTCAAGTTTATCAATGGTCTAAAAATATTATAATTATGGATTTCATTGAAGGAAAAATTATAACGGAATTAAGTATTTATGAAAGAAGTAAATATATCACACTATCTTTATTATTTTTTAATAATAATCGTAAAATACTTAATTTAAATCATGGCGATTTACATTTAGGAAATTTTAAAAAGTATAAAGATAATAAAATTGTTATTTATGATTTTGGATTTTGTTTCAGTATAGATGATTCAAAAATAGTTGAAATTTTTGATATTTTTTATTATCATTTAATACAATGTAATAAAGATTTAGAATATTCATATGAAGAATGTATTTTATATATCTTAAAATATAATTTAAAAAACTATGATCTAAATAATTATAAAAATGATATACAAAATATGTTTTTAAAAACAAAATTTAACGATATGAAGGATTTTACAAAGATATTCTTTAAATTTATCATAAATAATAGGATAATTATTAATATAGGATTCTTAAATTTATTAATTATTTCATGGTATAGTATTGAACAAAATGATTCTACAACTTCCGATAAGTTATCGTTTTGTCAAACATATGATATTTTTAATGATTATCAAAAAATTTTAAAAGAAGATCTAACATTTAAAGAAAATAATATTAATAATCATGAATATTATCAAGAAATAAAAAAATTAATTTAATTTTTTTTGTTTTTGTAAGATATATTCTTTAAACATTGTGATAAATACTATTAATATAAATACTAATGGAATAATTATAATTGTAATCATTGAGGAAAAACATGTTATTAATGTATCAAATACCCACATTATTTATTTAATTTTTGTTTTATCTTTAAATTTTAAAATTTGAAAATATATAAAAATAATTTAATAAAACTATTATCCATGGATTATAATACAGATGAAATTATCGATGCTTATTTCAAAGGTAAAAATACTCTTGTTAAACATCAAATAGAATCATTTAATAATTTAATAGATAATATTATTCCTAATATCTTTTCACAATATTTTCCTATTAATCTTGAATATAATGATAATATCATTAAAAAGATTATCCTAAAAATTACTGATATAAATGTTGGAAAACCTTTCTCAACTGAGAATAATGGTTGTTCAAAACTTATGACACCTAATATTGCAAGAGTTAAAAATTCTTCATATTCACTACCTATATATGTTAATTTTGAAACTGAAATTACTATTTCTGATAATAATTCACTAATTACATTAGAAAAAAAACAAATTAATAATATTACATTTGGTAAGATTCCTATTATTGTTAATTCTAAATATTGCGTTTTGAATTTAAAAGGATCAGAAGAAGAATGTAAATATGATCTTGGTGGATATGCTATTGTTAATGGAAATGAAAAAGTAATTATTTCTCAAGAAAGAATTTCAAATAATATTGCACAAGTTTTTATAAATCCTAAATCCTGTTCAAAATATTCTCATTTATGTGAGATTAGATCTGTTAATGAAAAACAATATACTATTCCTAAAATTATATCTATGAAACTAACTAACAAACCTAATCTCTTTGAGAATAGTATCAAAATATCTATTCCTCATCTAAAACAAGAAATACCTTTATTTATAGTATTCAGAGCATTGGGATGTATATCTGATAAAGAAATTATTTATAATATCATTGATAACGATAAAAGTAAGATTGATACTAATATTATAAAAATGTTAAAATGTAGTATTCTAGAATCTTCTGAAATTAATACAGAAGCAGAAGCAATTGATTATATATCTAATTATATCAATAATAACAATAATTATATTGTTCAGTCACATGATAAAAAAATTAAATATGTTCGTGAAACAATTATTAATGATTATTTAATTCATCTAAACTCAATACAAGATAAAATATTTTATACTGGTTATATGGTTAATAAACTAATTAAATGTCGTCTTGGTATTCTATCAAATGATGATAGAGATAGTTTTACAAATAAAAGAGTTGATACTTGTGGTGCTTTGCTAGGAAATCTATTTAATATGTGTCTTAATAAAACAAGTAAAGATATTAAAAATTATATTAATAAAGAAGTAAATAATGGATTGTGGAATATCAATAAAAATTATGATGATATCATTAATGAAATTAATATTAATAAGATTGTAAAATCTTCATATATAGAAAATATCATTAAAGGTGCTATGGCAACTGGTAATTGGGGTATTAAAATGAATACAAGTAAACAAGGTGTATCTCAAGTATTAAATCGTTTGACTTATATGAGTACTATATCTCATCTAAGAAGAATTCAAACTCCAAGTGATAATACTGGTAAATTAATTCCTCCTAGAAAATTACATTCAACACAATGGGGATATATTTGTCCTACAGAAACACCTGAAGGTCAAGCAGTAGGAGTTGTTAAAAATCTTTCTATGACTTGTGAAATAACTCTTAAAACTAATTCAGAACCTATTCGTAGACTTATTAATAATGAAATTATTAAGATAAAAGATATTAATATTTTCGAATTCAATAAGAATGATTATATTAAAGTATTTGTTAATGGAGATATACTAGGTTTTACAAATAATCCTGAAAAGATTCTCGAAGATATTAAATTTAATCGATCAAATGGTATAATTCATATTCATACATCCGTCTCATGGGATATTCAAAACAATATTATTCAAATATGGTGTGATGAAGGTAGATTAATTCGTCCTCTATTAAAAGTTAGAGATAGAAAACTTATTTATAATAAAGATATTATTACTAATCTAAAATCTGGTAAATATGAATATATTGATCTAATATCTTCAATTCAAACAGATGCATGTTTAGAATATATTGATCCTTATGAAACTACAAATATTCTTATTGCGACTTATCTTAATGATATTAATAAAAGAAAAGAAAATTATACTCATTGTGAAATTCATCCTTCTTTAATCCTTGGTGCTCTAGCATCTTGTATTCCATTTCCTCATCATAATCAATCCCCAAGAAACACCTATCAATCTGCAATGGGTAAACAAGCAGTTGGTATTCCTACAAGCAATTTTAATAAAAGATATGATACATTCTCACATATTCTATCTTCACCACAAAGACCTCTTGTTGAAACAAAAATGATGAAATATCTAAATGTAAACAGTCTTCCTAATGGAATTAATGTAATTGTTGCTATAGCATGCTATGGTGGATATAATCAAGAAGATTCTGTTCTTTTAAATCGTGGATCTATAGAAAGGGGATTATTTTCTTCAACCTTTTATAGAACTTATAAAGAAGAAGAAAAGAAAAATCAACTATCAGGCGAAGAAGAAAAATTTATGAAACCAGATAAATCAAAATTACTATTTCCTAAACCTTGTAATTACGATAAACTTGAAGAAAATGGATTTATTAAGAAAAATACACCTGTTGGTGATAATGATATTCTTATTGGTAAAATTATCCCAATTAAAAATAATACAGATTATAATTATAAAGATAATAGTGTTTGTATTAGAAGAAATGAATCAGGTAATATTGATTCTAACTTTGTATCTAATAATGGTGATGGATATAAAATATGTAAAACAAGAATTAGATCTTTTAGATTTCCCGAAATAGGTGATAAATTCTCTTCTAGACATGGACAAAAAGGAACATGTGGAATGATAATTAATCCTGAAGATATGCCTTTCACTAAAAATGGTATTGTTCCTGATATTATTATTAATCCTCATGCAGTTCCTAGCAGAATGACTATTGCACAACTTATAGAATGTATTCTTGGTAAAGCAGGACTTGAAACTGGTAATATCGGTAATGGGACAGCATTTGATTCTATATCAATTAATAAGATATCTGAAATTCTAAGTAAATATGGTCATAGCAAAACTGGTGATGAAATTTTGTATAATGGTGTTACTGGAGAACAAATTAAAACAACAATATTTATGGGTCCTACCTTTTATCAAAGACTTAAGCATATGTCTGGTGATAAAATTCATTCTAGAAGTACTGGTCCAGTAGTCTCTATGACTAGACAACCTGCTGAAGGAAGAGCATCACATGGAGGTTTAAGGTTTGGAGAAATGGAAAGGGATTGTATGATTGCTCATGGAACATCAAGTTTCTTACAAGAAAGATTGATGACTGTATCTGATAATTATAATATCTTTATCTGTAATCATTGTGGACTAGTATCAGTTTTCAATAATGAGAAAAATATTTATGAATGTAAAAAATGTAACAATTTTAAAGATTTTAAAAGAATTAATATACCATATTCTTGTAAATTGTTATTTCAAGAATTAGAATCTATGAGTATTGCTCCAAGACTTTTAACAAATTAATTAATTTGTTTAAATATTTAAAGAATTTTATAGTAAATTAAATAAATGCCAAATAATTTAAATATTTCTGATTCTAAATATATTTTTAATATAAAAACTGTTCAAAGTGGTGCTATAAGAATCCTTGTTGAAGCTCTTAAAGAAATTCTTACTGATGGGAATATTACGATTGAACCAAGTGGAATTAAACTAATTGCTATGGATTCTACTCATTCAGTATTAATTCATTTAAAATTAGAAGCAGAAAATTTTGAGTATTATCATTGTTGTAATAAAATTATTATAGGACTTAATATGTTAAATTTATTTAAACTTATTAAGACTATGACAAATTCAGAAACATTATCTCTTTTTGTTGAAAGAGAAAATGAAAACCAATTAGGTATTATTATTCATAACTCAGAAAAGAATTCTCAAACAACCTATAAATTAAATTTATTAGATATTCAAGAAGATCCTTTTGAAGTTCCTCCTGCAGAATTTGATACTGAATTAACATTACCCTCTTGTGATTTCCAAAAAATTATTAGAGATATGATTAATATTGGAGAAAATGTAGAAATTACAAGTATTGGTAATCAATTAAAATTAATCTGTAATGGTGACTTTGCTCAACAAGAAACTGTACTAGGTGAAACTAATAATGGATTAAAATTTACTAGTAATCAATCCGTAGAATATCCTATTCAGGGAATTTTTTCATTGAAATATTTATTATTATTTACTAAATGTACGAATTTATGTAATCAAATTCATTTATATATTAAGAATGATTATCCATTAATTATTCAATATGCGGTTGCTTCACTAGGAAATATTAAATTATGTTTAGCGCCAAATACCAATTAATTTTATAATATTTATATAATAATGGAAGTTTATTTATTTTTCTTATTTTTATTTATCATATATAATATTTTTTATTATTTCAATACCGATTCAAATAATAATCAAGAAAATAATTTAATTAAAGAAAAAGAAAATTTAATTGAAGAAAAAGTTATTGATAAAGCAAAGTAATTAAAGATACAAAATTACATAATATAAAATAATGCAAAAATATTATACTGAATATGGTAAAAAAATATATAATCCAGAAGCATATGCTAAAACAGGTGCTCCTATGTATAAATATAATTCAAATATAAATATAAATGAATCTACACAAATATATAAATTAAATCTTGAAAGTGGAAAGAAATATATAGGTAAAACTATAAATATTGAAAGACGTATGGATGAACATTTTTCTGGTAATGGTTCAAAAGTTACTAAAAAATTTAAACCAATTGAAGGTAAAGTTGTTGATGAATGTCCTGGATATTTTTCAGATAAATTAGAACAAAAATATACAGAAAAATATATTAAGAAAAATGGATATAATAATGTTCGGGGTGGTAAATATACTAATTCTAAAACATTAAAAAGTAATTCGCCTAAAAAACATTATTCAGAAGATGATTATTTAGAAGATGATTATTCAGAAGATGATTATTCTGATGACGATTATTAAAGCAAAGTAATTTAATATTCAAGTTCGTGTTTTTTATATAAAGAATTTTCTAATTTAAAATAAGGATCTATATTTTTTATTAATGATTTATTATTAATATTATCATTCTTTAACCAAATTTTAATAATATTAAATTCTTTTTTAGGTGCAATTGATATACCATTAATTTCTTCATAAAGGTTTTCTTCACTAGTAATATTTTCAGATATTAAATATAAAAATAATTTATTCCAGGCATCTAAAATATCTGAAGAAGATACTTTAAAAGATATACAACCTCCTAATCTATTTTCAGGATCTTCCCATGTAGGAAATATACAATCTCTCATTATAAAAAACATTCCATTTTGAAGATGTTGTCTTTCAAAATTATTTTTTAAAAAATGATAATCTAAAAGATTATTTATATTTATAATTCTTTTATAACTATCTTTCTTCCAAGAATTATCTGTAATAGAATGATACCATAAACACCATTTTGTTTCTATTTTAAATTTATTCATTATATCTAATATTTATTTATTTTTTTTTAAATATTTACAAAATTAAAATATTAATATTATATAATGAACAATTTAAGTGTTTTAGTAATTATAGGTTATATTGTTGTTTTGTTTTATTTTGTTAAAGATACAGAATATTTAAAAATGTTAGGATTAACTCTTGTAACTGCAATAGTTATCTGCCAACTTAAGAATAGAGTTGAAGGATTAGAAAATTCCAATAATTCCAATAGTAATTCTGATAATTTTGGTAATGTCAGTGCTGAACCTATTGAATCACCTTCTGATTCAGTAAAACCTCCGCAGATTGTTAAAGTTGAACCAAGTGTTTCACCTATAGATTCTAAATTAAGAATTGGTCCTTATGATGGTTTATGTGTAAGAACATTAAATCAAAAATTCAGAGATTTTAATAATGAATTAATATCTAATAAAAATTTAATGAATTTCCAAGGTGTTCAAGGTCCCGTTCAAAATGTTGTTTCTGATGATTCTGATTTAGTAGGACCTAATGTTGACGGTGATCCTAATTCTCCTCAAAGACTATTTATGTTTGCGAATAATAAAGCATCATTAAATTGCTGCCCATCAACCTATTCTACTGATAGAGGTTGTGTCTGTTCCACCGAAAAACAAGATAATTATATTCGTAGAAGAGGATTTAATAATTCCGCACAGAATGTTGCTTAACGTTGTAATAATCTCTGATGAATTTTATCATATGTAGAGAATGCTTGATTCTCAAATTGTTGTAATCTTTGTATTCTTTGTTCTTCTTCTTTTTTCTCTCTTAATTGTTGTAATAAAATTTTCTTTTGATCTTGTTCTGACATTTGATAAGAGATATTTGATCTAGAAGATTCCATTGTATTAATATCTCTTGGTCTTCCTTTATCTTGAAATGTATTTACATCTATCAAACAAGAATTTGTAAAAGCATCTTTATAATCTCTAAAACCTAATCCCATACCAGTATCACCACTAAAATCATTAACTTTATTTTGTCCTAATACACTTAAAGAATCTTTACCTCTAAATGAAATATCAACATTTGGATTATCATATTTAACTAATTGAGAACCTTGTTTCTTTTGTTGATCTTTTTTATATTTCTCGAATTCATGATTAAATAAATTACGATTAAATTTACCATCAAATAATTTTTGTTGTTTTTTATCTTCTATAGCATTTGAACTCATCCAGTTACCATATCCATCATCAAAGGGAGTGTTAATTTTATTTTCTTCATAAACTTTATTAAATAAATTAACATCAAAATTTTCTGTCATATTAACATTAACTCTAGTATCTTGTTTCTGAGATTGCATATAATTTTTACTATGATTTCTTAAATCATTGTGTTCATGATTATTCTTTAAGTCTTGAAGTTTCTTTAAGAGTAAAGTATAAGCAATACTAACTTTTTGAAATTCTTCTGCTGATCCACCTCTATCCGGATGAGTTTTCATTGCTTTTCTAAGATATGCTTTCTTTAAAGAAACTTCATCAAATTTTTTATCAATACCTAATATTTGATAAGGATTTAATTTAGGTTTTTGATTTTCTATAAGGTTTGTATTAATTGTATTAAATTGACTCTGTAATCTTGGATAAGGGGTTGTTTGATTAATAATCTGTGGATTATGTTGTTGTTGACTAGGAACTTCATTAAAAAACATATTAGATGTTTGTCTGCTACTAATATTTTGCTTAATATTCATAGATGATAATTGATTAATTTGTTCTTGTTGGGCAATAATCATTCTTTTATATTCATTAAGTTGAGAGTCATAAAAATTATATTGTTGATTTACATCTTGATTATTAGTAGATCCAGTATTACCCATTATTTATTAATAAATATAATAAATATTTAAATATAACATATAATATATGGCATGTGTACCTTGTGCAGCAGCAGCAGTGGTAGGAGCACCAGTAGCAATACCCGCTGCATTAGCAGGATATCTAGGATATAAAGTTTTATCAAATAAAAAAAGGAAAAAAAAAAAATGTTATAATAAAAAGAAAAAGAAAAATTTTAGTAAATCTTTTAAAAGGNGTTTAAAGAAATGTTCAAAAAAATATAAAAAGAAAAATAAATCTTGTAAAAAGAAAAAATTTACTTGTAAAGTTAAGTGTGAAAATAATCAAGAAAAGAAAAATAATAAAAATAAATAAGTTTATTTTTTAATAATTAATTTTATACTATAATAATATGCTACCCATTATTTATATAAGTAAAAGATGTACTCATTGTAGAAAATTACTTATGATATTACAAGAAAGACCACAACTTAAAGGTCATTATAAAATAGTCTCTATTGATGATTCGCCTTTTCCTCAAACAGTAAAATCTGTTCCTTGTATGATTGTTGATGATCAAGTTGTTGGAGCAACAGATTTATTTAATTATATTATTAGTAGTAGTGATGGGCAACCTCAGCAACAGGAACAGCAAAGGCAAACTCAGCAACACCCACAACAGCAAAGACACCCACAGCAACAGCAAAGACAACCACAGCAACAACAACAACATCAAGATCCTCAATCATGCTCAGTTGATGAATTAGATGGGTTATGTCCATCAGGTAATTGTTTAGATTTTGCCCCTATAGATGATAATATGAGTATAGGTAATGATTCGTTTTCATATCTTGATGAACCCGAACAACCCCAATTAAAGCATTCTAGTAAATCTGAGCAAGGTTCTGAAAAAAGACAAGTATTTGATACTGATTATGAAAGATTAATGGCAGAAAGAGGTGAAATGATGGCAAAACCTTCCTTCGCGTAAAATATTTTAAGATATTTTTATAATATATATAAATGGATATTAATTCAAAAACCCTTCACATATTTAAATCTTTTATCGATGATTTAATTATTGTATTCCCTGAATATAAAGAACCTTTAATTTTAAATTATTCAGATGTTTTAAGTTTAGAAACTTTACAAATTAATGAATGCTCTGAAATTAAAGATTTTTTAAATAAAATTGATTCTATTTCTACTGAAATTACCGATAGAAATGATTGTATTTTTGAATCTGAATTATTTTTATTAAAAGATATTTGTTTTAAGAAAATATGGTCAAGTAAACTTTCACAAAAAACAAGAGATAGTATTTGGAAATATTTACAATCATTTTGTTTAATAAACATTAATATTAATACTCTTGAAAAACTTAATGAAGATACCATTAGTGAAAAGAAAAGAATTAGTAAAAAAAGTAAACAAGATTTAGAAAATTATCAAAAAATAAATGAGGATTTTAAGAATAATGTTGATGACAAAAATATGGACGGATTTAATGATATTTTAGAAAATACAAGTATTGGTAAAATTGCTAAAGAAATTACTGAAGAATTAAATATAGGTGGAGATTCAGGTGAAGAAAGTATACAAGAAGTATTTAATCCTGAAAATATGATGAAAATATTTTCTTCTATCACCACAAAAATGACAGGTGAAAATGGAATGGATAAAGATAATCTTCAATCAGAAGCAATGAATATTTGTTCTACTATGAAAGATAATCCTTTATTTTCTCAGTTAATGGGAATGCAATCTGCGATGTTTGGACAGATGTCAGGTCAAGCAAATCCTGACTCTGTTGCTACTCCTGAACCTAATGTAAAGAATATCAACGTAAATGATAGAAATGCTGTAGCAAGACAAAATGCGAAAAAAAAATTAGACAAAAAGAATAAACAAATAAATGTAAAGAAAAATGATTAAATTTTTTTTATAAAATAATATATTATATTTAATAATGATACCTTTTTGGTTTGATAATTTTTCAATCTTATATGATAAAAAATTCTTACTTGATATTATTCCTAAAAAAGAATATGATTTAAATAGAAAATTAAATTCCCTTTTAAGATTTACAATTTATTATAGTTTAATTGTTTATTTATTGGATACTAAAAAAACATATGTTTTAACTTTTATTTTGGGAATGGGAATATTCACATATTTAATTCAGATAAAATATAAAGAATCATTTATGAATAAAGTAAATAATAGTATAATGAATGGTTCAGAAGATATGAATATAAATGATTTAAGTTCTGAATGTAGAATTCCTACAAAAGATAATCCTTTTATGAATCCACTTTTGTCAGATTTTGGGACTGATAAATCAAAACAAGCATGTTATTCATATAATAATAAAGGAGTACAAAGAGTTATAGAAAATAATTTTGAAGAAGATTTATATAAAGATATAAATGATATTTTTGGTAAAGAAAATTCTCAAAGACAATTTTTTTCTGTTCCAGGAAATTCTGTTCCAAATGATCGTGATACTTTTATGAAATGGTGTTATCAAACACCTCCGACATGTAAAGAAGGTAATGGATTACAATGTGCTGCGAATCAACTTGGTGAGCATAGAGGTTTGGGGTCAGGTCCAAGTAGTTAATATTTTTAATTTTAATCCTAAAAAATAAAATATAATTTATAATATAAATGACGGAAGTGTTAAATAATTTATTTGGTTCAGAAACAAAAACAGGATCTACTGGATATCATGGAGGTATTGTTAGTGATGTTCCTGAAATGCAGTTACAGAAGTGTTCTGATTTTAAAGTAGATTTTGATCCTAATTTATATAAACAAGCAGGAATAAAACATGATCCAGCAACAGCAAGATTAGATGTTCATCAATCTATCGGTGTTGGAGCATATCATTTAGATAATATGTATGGTTGTGAATGTGGATTAAAAAATGCTCGTGAAATTCAGATCTCTCAACCGGCAATAAATTTTGATGGAGGTAAAGGTTGGATGGGTGAAAAGGGATGTTTAATTGAAAATGATAGTAATTTAAGATTTCAAGATTTAACTAATTTAAGATTTATTAATCAACTTCCAAATTTACAAAATGCTGGATTTTATGGTAAAGGTGATTTTCATGTAGATGATGAAACAATTCTTCAAGGTTCAAATATCACAAGAGTAGATCGTCCGTGTAATATATTATCAGGAGTTACTATTGAAAATCTTCAACCGGCATTGTTCCCTATGAATAATAGATTGAAATCAGAAGTACAAGATCCTAAACATATTATTCCTGAAGATTCTATGAATTCATGGGTAAGAGGTGGTTTACCCAGTAGACAAATAGCAAGAAATGTAGATTATATTAATAGATGTGAAGATTTAAGAAATAATGGAATAAAACGATAAATTTATTTTATTTAATATAATATAAATGGAAGGTATTTTTGATAAAAATAAAGATCAATTACTTTTTGATTCAGAAATGAGAGCAGTTGGACCTGGATTATACAGATTAAATGAAGCACAAAAAAAAAATACTATTGCTTTACCTTGGGATAATTTAACTTCCAATATTGATTTAAGTAGAACATATTTAGAAAATAATAATCGTGTTGATGCTGATTCTGAATTAAAAAATCTTTCAAGAAAATTATCAAATAATCCTGGTGAAAAATATAGACCTGATGAAAATAAACCATTAGAACCTGATATGAATCTTTTTAATAATATTAATAAAATGTTTTTTCATTCTGAAAATATGAGATTAAATGAACCAGCATTTGAGTTAAAAGGTATGGCAAAAAATAGATTTATAAGTTTAAAGAAAAATCCCCAAGATAATGTTATAGAACCATTTATAAGAGAAGGTGATAATACATACCTTGATTTAATTGATACATATGAACCTTGTCCTGTAAATTTGATTAATTAATTTTTTTATAATTAAAGATAATTTTATTTATTATTAATATGACAAAATTTTACTTCACAGATACAATTTATTTAGAAGCAGATAAATTGTATTATGAAAAAAACAAATTAACTAAGTCAGTTAAAAATCATAATTGGCATAATATTTTAAATGATTATGGTTGGGAGAAATTAAATATCCGTTGGATAAAAAAATTAAATTGTTTTCTTGATAAAATCCCTAAGAATTCATTATTTGGGATTTTAGATTGTGGAGGTGATGGGGATTGTTTATTTCATTGTATATCTTATTCTTTAAAATCTCAAGATTACATGAATATTAATTTTGAATATGAAGTTTCCGATTTAAGACAATTAATTTGTGATTCTATTGATATAGAAAAATTTAATGAAATAATTAATATTTATAAAATTCTTAAAGATTCTGACGATTTTGATGAAGATTGGGATCCATATGATATTAATTTTGAAAAATTTAAAGAAATCATACTTGAAGGAGGAAATAGTTATTGGGGTGATAGTATTATTCTAAATATTCTTAAAGAAAAATTAAATATAAATATTATTATTTTAAACTCAAACTCAAATCAAAACCAATATAATTATTATCCACTTTTATATGATTATGATGAAAAATTAAATACAATTATATTATCTTATGAAGATGAAATACATTTTAAACTTGTTGGATATTTTCAAGAATTTAATATGAGATCATATTTTGATAATGATACTATTCCTATTGAAATATTAAAATTAATTAAATATTTAAGGTAAATCAAAAATTTAAATATATTTAGATAATATAATATGGAAGCAGCAATTTTAGTAGGTTTAATCGGTGCTGGATTAATGTTAAACAAAGATGATAAAACTCCCATACAGAATAATGTTAATAAAGAAATTAATTTCCCAAGTATGGATAATGCCTATGAATCTAATTATTATGATAAAACGCAAGGGATAGTTAAAGAATTAGCAGAAAAAAGATTTAATGAATCTAATCAACCTGGTAACACTGTTAATTTTCAAAAAACAAAAGTAAATCATGGATTAGAAATACCTATTAAAGATTTAATTGATACTACATCAGATACTAAAGAAGGTTTCCAAAATTATGCTAAATATACTTTTAGTAATTCGGCAGGGGGATTTATAAGTAATGAAGATTTTTTAACAAATGATCAAGGTATTAAAACAGCACCTTTTTTTAGTTCACAAGCACCTAATGTAAATTTTGATGATTCTAGACAATTAGAAAGGACACAAGGGAAAATTGAAGGGTCAAGATCTAAAACTGAAGTTGCAGGTAATGCCTTTTCTGATATTGTAAGAAATTCAGGTAATGTATTTGGTAATACATTTGATTCTCATCGTGCCGATCAAACAAGATATGATAATGGATCATTAAGAAATAATGAATTACCATTTACTCAAGAAAGAATTGCTCCCATAGATTCTATGAGTAATTTTAATAGAGAAATTGGACAAACAATTGCTAATAGAAAAAATATTGATAATTTAAGAACAGTTAATGATCCTAAATTAACTTATGAAGGTAGAGTTCTTACTGGTAAAGGATTTGATCACAGAGGTAAAGAAGGTGAAGTATATAAACATAGTCCAGAAACATATTATGAAAATAATGCAAATAAATGGTTTGTTACAAATGGTGCTTTCTTAGCTAAATCAGAAAGACCTGAACAAATTCTTCCTGATACTAATAGAAGGTATTTTAATAAAAGTGAATTTGGTCCTGCCGCACCTGCGGTTCAGGAAAACGGAGAATTAAGAGGTAATTATAAGAAATCTGATAGACAACAATTAGGTTCTGATACAATGAGAAATGTAGGTTCTGAAGTACCTATACTTAATAATGATATGGTTCAACAAGGATATAAAGCATTACCAAATGAAAGACAAGTCACTGAGTTAAGAACTTATGATAGTAATATTAAAACAGAAATTGGTTCACAAACTCTTGGTGTTCAAGATGATATANGAAAAACTAAAAAACAAACTACTATTGATTCAGCAAATAATGGTTACATGGGTAATAATGTTGATGCTTTTACTAAAAGACAATATGATTCTGTAAGAGTTACTAAAAAACAAACAACTATTGATTCTGCAAATAATGGTTATTTAGGAAATAATATTGGTGCTATGACAACTAAACCTTATGAAGCACCTGAATGGACAACTAAAGATTCTACCCAATTCGATTACACAGGTAATGCTGGTGCTTACGTTAAAGGTGATATGGATAAGATTAATTATATGAATGCAGAAACTAATCCTACAAAAGAAATTATTTCTCAAGGTAGAGCACCGACACTTAATAATACTAAGATTTCAAATGGTATGGATACAATTAACATGGATATTAAAAAAATGGATGTTGATTATATGAATCATAGATTAAATGGTGTTGATAAAGTTTATGGAGTAATTCCTCAGGATAACACTTGTGAAATTACTTCAATGAAAGATAGATTAGAAGATACTTCAATTGCTAATAGAATAGATCCAACTTTATTGAATCCCTTTAAAGAAAATCCATACACACAACCATTAAGTTCATTTGCTTATTAAGAAAGTCTAAAAACTAAAAATAAAATATTATTAAAAAAATAATGGAAGAAAATAATACAAGTATCTTCACTCAAGCAAAAATTGAGTACACACAACAATTAATTGATGTATTAACTCCTAATATGTTTGATGGGATAAAATCTATTTATGATGAATCTAAAGTTGTTTTTTCCACTCAAACAAATCATAGTATTTTAACATTATTCCGAACATTTTTAGAAAAGGTTCCTGAATGGAATAATGAATTAGTTGAAGTTGAGACTGAAAGAATTATTAATCAATCTCATTGTGATTGGTTAGATGATTTAGTTACTGCAGTATTCATAAGTCATACAAAAATATTAACAAGTATTGGTCCTAATATGAAAAATACAAGAGTAAATCTTACAATTCCTAAAACTATTAATTTTATTCATAAATGTTATATCAACTTAGCAAGAGAAATTTGGAAAAATCCATATTTATATGATGAAAATGTATCTGGATCTGAATATCAAAAGAATATGAGAACAATAGAATTAATAATTAAAGAAAATATAGAAAATACTATTAGAAAATTACTGCCTGTTAAAGAAATTCTTAAAGATCATTTAGATAATTTTGATAATAATGAAGTTGAAAATCAAAGAAGATTAGAGAATCAATCAATACAAGCAGCATTATTAAATGAAATAAGATCTTTAAAAACTAGTATAAATTCAGATAATTTATCACAAGATGATAATTCATCACAAGCAGATAATTCTGATAATGAAAGAGAAGTTGAAGAAGTAAATGAAGAAACTATTTCAAAAGAAACTTTACAAAAATTATTAGAATCTCAGGTAGTAAAGGATAAAGCAAAAGAATTAACTAATGAATATGAATCAAACGCAAAACCTGGATACGAATCACCAGATGAAGATACTGTTAACGCAGCATGTAATGAAATTCAAATTGTATCAGGAGTTCCTGATATAACAGTTGAATTCCCTGTTGAAGAAATAAAATATGATAATGCTGAAATAATAGATCCTAATAAAACAAATTCAGATTTAATGGATAGTTTTAAAAATAATCTTGATAAATTAAATGAAGTTAATGTAGAAAAACCAGTCTGTGATATTTTATCACCAAGAATATCTCCTATGGAAGAAGAAGTAAAACCTGATCCTAATATAAAACAAATTAATATAGAATCTGATCCTTTATTTAGTAAAGTCAGTAATACAGAACCTACAGAAATTATTAAAGATTCTCCTAAAGAAGTAAAAGAATCTCCTAAAGTAGATGAACTTAAAGTAGATGAANTTAAAGTAGATGAANTTAAAGTAGATGAACTTAAAGTAGATGAAGTTAAAGACCCTAATGTTAAAGGTGTTGTTATGGGTAAGAAAGATAATATTAAAATGAATAATATTAAAGAAATAACAATTGTTAAAAAAGATGATAGTCAATCTAATTTAGGATCTATTGGTGAAAATTCTGAAAATAAATCAGAATCTTTAAAACCATTTAATGAAGTAGAAAAAGAAAAAGAATTAAAAGAAATAATATCAGTTGAAGTGAATAATGATGATACAGAAACAGTAGATAATTTTGTTAATGATATAAGTAAATTAATGGAAAGAAAAGGATTAGAAGTAGAAAAAGATGTAAAGAAATATACATTATTCGATGATGCTTTAGAAATTGAATAATTTATTTAAATTTTAATATTTTTTTATAATTTTATTATAAATGTTTGATAACAATTTAATTTTTAGTTTAGTATTAAGTTTAATTAATACAGGAATTTTTATTGCTTTTACTCATAAAGAAAATTTTGAACAGAAAAAACAAGAATATATTATGTTATTTGGAATAACATTTGTATCATCATTCATGATAAAAATGTTAATAAATTCAGATATAATGAAAGGCGGTGCTCCTTCGTTAGGTTCAGAAGTTTTAACTAAATCTTCAAGACCGCCTTTTTAATAATAATTTTTTTTAGGAAAATATTTTTTCTTAGTTCTAAATTTATTAAATATTTCATTTTTAACTATTTCGCAAGGTCTGGCATTATTTGCATACTTAGCAATTTCAATATACATATTAAAATTATCTTCTAATTCATATAAATAATTATCATTTTTATCTTTTGTTAAGGATTTTATAAATTCTATAAAATCTTTATTTTCCTCTGAATCTTCAAGTTCTAATTCATCTAAAATAGTTATTGCTAATCTACATAAATCAAAATTAAAATTAGGAGTAATTACATCATTATTATCATTAATATATAATAAATGTCTATTAGGATAAGTATATTGTCCTTCTGCCTCACCATGTTTATTAAAGGTATCATTAAAGAAAACTTTATTATTAAATGTAAAAATACTTCTCCCAAAATCAATAATCTTAAATATATATCCAAATGTAGGAACCTTAAAATAAATATTATTTAATTTATAATATAAATAAATTTTATCTGTTTTAGTGTACATTACATTATTGATATGGAGATCATTATGTGTAAACATAAATTTCTTTTGTAATAAATGTAGGGCAAAAGAAACTTGAATTATACATGATAATAATAAATCTTTATCAACATTACCTCTTAAAAAATCTTCTAATGTTCCATCTAATTTTTCAATAAAGAAATATTGAACTGGTAAACCTTTAAGAATGCATACATAATCACTATTTGATGAACTTGATGAATTACTAGATCTACTAGATTTAGATTTATTTTCTTCTGGATTAGAATCAGAATCTGAATCTGAATCTGAATCTATATACATATCTATTGAGAATAATTTACCAAGATTTCTATGGAACCATTTTTCATTCTTAAATTCATCATATTCTTCGGTGATATCAAAATGATATTTATCTGAAATACCATTAACAGTACCATAAAATTTTGAAAAACTAGGATTAATATCATTCATTGTAATATAAGAACAAATATATCCAAAAAATGTATCAATATATGCTGAATTATTCATATTATTAATTTTCTCAAAAGTATTAAAATTATAATTACTTGGTAAAAGAGGATTTCTTTTAACTATTGTATTATAATTATCCATGATATAATGTAATGGATCTAGAATTGGCATACATTTACAGAATAATTCTTCTGTAAAATAAGTTTTTGTTTTATAATCGAAAATTTTCGCATTAATTATTGAATTTGAATTATAATATTTAAGATAATTTACTTCTAAAATTTCTTTTACATAATATCTTCTTTCTAAATCTATACATTTATGAGAATTTTTAGTATTATGATAATATAAATATAAAGATAATATTGGAAAATAAATTTGTGGATTATTTATATTTAATTTTTTTTTTACAGAATCATTAAATTTTTTATAATTATTCCATTTGTAAAATCCTATATGAAACTCCTCCATGATTACAATTATTAAATACAATTATAATAAACTTTAAACTTAAATATTAATATATATATATATATGAGTAGAATAAATATAAAGAGAAAAAATATAAGTATTTTTCTACAAGGTGGGTTAGGGAATCAATTATTTCAGATATTTACTACAATAAGTTATGCTCTAACCCATAATTATAATTATATTTTCGAATACTCCGATAAACTTAAAATAGGAGAGATAAGACCTACTTATTGGAATAATTTTCTTAAAAATATAAAAAAAAATACTACAAAAGATAAATTAGAATATATTGAATATTCAGAGAAATTTTTCAGTTATAATAAAATACCAAAATTTAAGGAAAATACAATGTTATCAGGTTTTTTCCAATCTGAAAAATATTTTAAGGATAATTATAATAAGATTATAAATATTCTTAAGATTAAAGAATTTAAAAAAAAAATTAAAAATAAATATCCTAAATATAATCTTTCTAATACAATATGTATTCATTTCAGATTAGGAGATTATATTAAATTACAAGATTATCATCCTATAATGAATTTAGATTACTATAAAGATTGTTTAAAATATATTGTAAAAGAGAATAAAGAATATAATATTCTTTACTTTTGTCAATCAAAGGATAATGATACAGTTTTAGATAATATTAATATACTAAAAAATTATTTTGATAATTGTAATTTTATAAAAGTTAATGATAAAATTAGTGATTGGGAACAAATGTTAATTATGAGTAATTGTAATCATAATATCATAGCAAATTCTTCATTTAGTTGGTGGGGTGCTTATTTTAATGATAATAAAAATAAAATAGTTTGTTATCCAAGTATATGGTTTGGTAAAAAATTAAAAAATAATACTAAACATTTATTTCCTATAGAATGGAAAAAAATAAAAAATAGTATAAAAACTAGAAAAAGATTAACTAGAAAAAGATTAAAAACTAGAAAAAGATTTTAATTCATTCCTAATTGTGATGCCATTTCTTTACCCATAGTATTCATAAAATAAATTGCTTCTTTAATAGATTTCTCATTTAAGTAAACATTTTTATCTTTATGTGATTGTTTATAAACAATTAATAAATTTAAAATATGTTCAAATTGTTCATCGCTAAGATTTTCAAGATTAATATTCATTTTTTTTAATTTATATTATGTTTATTATATTTAAATATTTTAAATTATATATTATATGGCAGAAATACAATTAAAGAAATTTGATATTTCACAAATTAAAGATGATAAAGTTGTTGTTCTTATAGGTAAAAGAGATACGGGAAAATCATATTTGTGTAAAGATATCTTATATTATCATAGTGATATCCCTGTAGGACAGGTTATTTCAGGAACTGAAGCAGCAAATCAGTTTTATGGATCATTAGTGCCTAAATTATTTATTCATGAAGAGTTTAATTCTGAAATTGTTAATAATATGCTTAAAAGACAAAAAATGATGGTTGAAAAGAAAAATAATGGAGAAAATGTTGATCCTAGAGCATTCCTTATTTTGGATGATTGTTTATATGATAATAAATGGACAAAAGATACATGTATGAGATCTGTCTTTATGAATGGAAGACATTGGAAATTATTATTTTTATTAACTATGCAATATGCCTTAGGTGTCCCACCTAATTTAAGAACAAATATAGATTTTATATTTATTCTTAGAGAGAATTATGTTAGTAATAGAAAAAGATTATATGAACATTATGCCGGTATGTTTCCTACATTTGAGATGTTTTGTCAAGTAATGGATCAATGTACTGAAAATTATGAATGTTTAGTGATAAATAATAATGCTAAATCAAATAAATTATCAGATCAAGTATTTTGGTATAAGGCAGATCCTCATCCACCCTTTAAGATTGGAGGCGATCAATTTTGGAAATATTCTAAAGAAAATTATTCAGATGAAAAGATGGAAGGCGGAGGAGGAAATAATTATCAAAAAAAAAATAAAGAAAGATTTGCTGTAACTAAACTTTATTAAACAGCAGAATTTTTAAGAATATTTAATAATCCATCATAACTTCTTTCATTAACAGGTTGAGGTGATCCTACTTGACCATTTTCAACTTTTTCCATTACATAACTAGGATATCCTTTTACACCGTATTTTTTAGAAACTGATTTATCTTGATCAGCATCATGTTTCTTAATATTAAGTTTATATCCATTCATCATTTGTCCATCATATTCTCCCATAAGTTTTTCAAAATCGGGTAATGCGCGTTTTGAATGACCACACCATGTAGTGTAAATTAAGTGTAAGTTAATTTCTTTATTATTATTATTAGTTGATCCTGAATTAGAAGGTATAGCAATTGAATTAGAATTAATTAATTGATTAGCATTTTGTAGATTACGATTATTATTACTATTAACTGATGCATTACCCATATTATCATTCATATTAGAATTAATTAATTGATTAGCATTTTGTAGATTACGATTATTATTACTATTAACTGATGCATTACCCATATTATCATTCATATTAGAAGGCAAAATATTATTATTACCCATATTCATATTATTTCTTGGTAATTTATTAGCAGCATCTTGAGCGGATCTTACATGTTTTCCCATTTGTCCTTGTAATAATCCACCTTTAGCATTTGAGTTAAAACCTGGTAATTGACTTTCCATTTGTTCAACAGAAGCATATCCTGATGTAATTTCTTTATGTAACATGTCTAATTCAGATGCTTTACCTTGTGATTTTAAAAGGGCGTATTCTTGTTGTGCACTAGGTGCAACTTTATCACCATACGGAGAATTAGCATCAGCGTAACTTTTCAAGAGACTACTTGGTGCATAGTTAATAAATTTATTGTTTGTTGGTCTAGGTTGTTGAACTTTTACATTACCATGATTGTTTTGATTAGGTTGAACTTTTACATTGCCATGGTTGTTTTGATTAGGATGATCTCTTATATTAACATTATTATTTTCTGTTAAATTTACATTCACCATTGACTCAACTAAACCTCTTTCACTATTAGCACATTGAGCAATTACTAAAAGTAATCCTAAAATAATTATTAATCCATAAATGTCATCCATTTATATTATATTTATATTTTTTTTTTGTTAATCTTAAATAAATAAAAAATATTATAAATAATAAATTAATTATAGAATATATAAATCCTCAAGTTTCCAATATTCAAAAGTATTATTAATTGGTCTTTTTAAAATAAAAGGTATTTTCTTCTGCCTTAATTCTTCATAAGCAATTGAATAAATGTCAGGAAAATTTTGAGGATTAGATATTAGTGGTTTTGCATTATTTGCTAATTGTTGGACTCTTTCTGAAATAATTTTTGTTTTTTCATATTTATTTAGATATTTTGAAGTCTTATAAGTTTTTTTCATTTCTGAATAATTTTTCATGAATATATTTATATCTTCTGTATTTTCTAGAATACTTTGTTCTACATTATAATCATCAATAAAATCCTCATTTTCTTCATCAGAACTCATATTATATTATATATAATAAGTTTTTAAATTTATTTCAAATTTATTAATTATTTTTCCACTTTTGCCCACAATAACGACACATATATAAATACTTCATTTCTGTTTCATTATATTTAATATATGTAATATTAGAAGTTAATTCTGAATCTGTAATGCTTTTACATGTTTCATTAGGACATTTAATATTTTTATTTCCTTCAATAACTGGTAAAGTATTATCATGACTTAAATATTTATTATTATTAATAGTTTCACTAAAATCAAACTTAAAAGTATTTGTATAAATACTTTTATTATTGGTATAATCTTCTTTTGTTCCACAACTTTTACACCCTAAATAAAGTTTTTTTTGTTCTTCATCGGAATAAATGAACATAATATTATCGCAACCTTTACAGAAATTAATATCCATTGTATATATTATTTAATATTTATTTATAAATAATATTCAAATTTATAATTTTTGAGAATATTCTTTAAAAACCTCTGATAATCTTTTATAATCTACTGGATAATCAAAACGATATATATTTGAGAATACTTTTTCTTTTATATTAATATTCTTTTGAATCTTATCAAAAAGATAATCTTTATTTTTTTCATAATTTTCTTTAATTTCTTCTGTAAATATTTCAAATCCTATAGGAATATCAAATGTATTTCTTAAAAATAATGTTTGAATACTTTCATGATTTATTATTTTATTATAATTATTAATTAAAATAGGATCTTCTATCTTAGGTTCATGATATAAAGGATTTTTATCAAGTAAAGATTGCATTGTAATCAATATTGTTGACGTATCCATAATTGATGTCCATTTAGGTCCATCCCATGTACCTAATATAGACAAACATACTTTTCCATGACCTGTATGATGATGTCTTGTATAATAATTAGGATGAATTCTTACTTTATTTCTTGAAACATAACAAACATCTGGTGGAGAAAATGGATAATTCTTAGGATAAAATAACTTAAAAAATAAAATTCCTCCTTCATAAACCGAATCTTTAGGTCCTATTATCATTGCTTTTGCTTCTAAAAGATTTTCCTCATTAAATTCAACAAATATTCCCATTGAATTTAAATCATTTGTTTTAATACCTTTTAAATCTTTACTAACTATTCTTTTTATTACACTGGTTGACATTTACTTTAATAAATTTTATTTCTTTAATTATTTTTTACAAAAAAATAATTTATACTGTAATATATATAAATTTAATTAGTTTTATTTAATTTTGTATAGTATTATCATATTTAGATTATAATTTTATAAATTTGAAAAATTATATTAAAGAAAAAAATATTAATATGAATAATATGGAAGCGAATTTCAGGAAATTTTTAGAACAATTTAAAAAAGCAAAAAATGATAAAAGTAAAGTAACTCACATTATACCTGATTATGGATCATATAATATTGATCAAACTAATATTGATAAATTTTATGACTATTGTGTAGATGAATTTTTCGTAAAAAATAAGACATATATGTGCGCTGAAAAACTCGCAGATACTTGTCCATTTATTATTGATTTGGATTTTAAATATAAATCTTCTTATAGATCAAGACAATATACAAGAGAAACAATTGATGATTTATGTCAATTGTTTCTTAAAACACTTGATAAAATTTTCGACTTAGATATAAATAAAAAAGAAATTTGGATTTTTGAAAAAGATAATATTAGATCATGTGATAAAAAAGAATATAAATCAAAAGATGGTATACATTTAGTATTTCCTAAAATTATCTCTGATAAAAAACTTTATAGTTACTTTATTGATCTGATTCATGAAGAAAAAGAATTATTTGATGAAATTATTACCAATACATGTTCTCATATCCCAGACAATAGTATGAGCGATATTATCGATAAATCAATTTATTCTGGTAATTGGTTGATATATGGTTCAAGGAAAAAAGATGATACTAATAGATATAATTTAACTAGGATCACAAAACTTAATCATAGTAATACATTTGTTGATACTGATATTAAACCTTTCTTAGATATGCCTAAATCTATTATTATTAACAATAGTGTTTATTCAGCAAAAGTAAATGTTGATTATTCTGATTCGGCAAAAGAATACTTAAACACAAAAAATTTGAATAATAATATAATTATGGATCTAGATATGGAAGAAGAAAACATTAATACCTTTGTTAACACCATAAAGGAAAAAGAAATAGAATTAATTAAAACACTTGTTGATAAATTAGATTCATCGCGTGCTGAACCTTATGATAGTTGGAGAGATGTTGGGTTGCTTTTACATGGTATTTCGAAACAAACTTATATGTTAGATATTTGGAAAAGTTTTAGTAAAAAATCCCCTGATTACAAAGAATCTGCATGTGATGAAAAATGGAAAGTGTGGAGAACAAATTTAAGAAAAGATAATGTTCTTACAATTAAAACACTTCATTGGTGGGTTAAACAAGATATACCTATTCAAGAATATCGTGATCTGATTAAAGATTCTCTTAAAATTAAAATTGATGAATCTCTTAAAGGTGATAAAACTACTGGAACACATTATGATGTCGCTAATGTCATTGCTGATTATTATAAAAATGAGTTTATTTGCTCTGGTCTTAAAGAAAATTTCTGGTATTACTTTAATGAATCAAAAGGTGGTAAATGGGAACCAACTGAAATTGGTCATGAACTTCGTAAGAAATTATCTCTTGATATTGTAAATATTTATAGTTATTATCTTATTAAATATCAATCTCAAGTACCACTTTATGAAGAAGGAACAGGTAATAGAATTGATTTAGATAGAAAAGTTTCTAATTGCGGTAAAATTATCTCTAAATTGAAAGATTCTACTTATAAAGATAAAATTATTAGAGAATGTAGAGAACTCTTTTATGACGAAGAATTTGATGAAAAAATTAATAGCAATTTTGATCTAATTGGATTTGATAATGGTATCTTTGATCTTAAAGCAATGGTATTTCGTAAAGGACAACCAGATGATTATGTTACTATTTCAACGAAATATTCTATTCCTATTAATAATCTCTCTAAACCAGTACCTTTTACAGATCTTTATAATTTTATGATAAATAAAACTAATTATAATACTTTTAATAATGATTTAGAGTCATTTATTCAAAAAGTTCTTCCTAATCGTATTGATAAAGAAACAAAAGAAAGGACTGATTCAAGAACACGTGATTATGTTCTTAGATTTCTATCAAGTTGTTTGTCTGGTCATGTTCGTGAAGAAAAATTTTACTTCTGGACTGGTTCTGGTGGTAATGGTAAAAGTAAATTGATAGAACTTCTTGATTTAGCACTTGGTGATTATAGTAAAAGTCTTGATGTTGCTTATCTTACTACAAAAAGAGGTAGTTCTTCATCCGCATCTCCAGAAATAGAAACTCTTAGATATGCAAGATTTGTAACATGTTCAGAACCAGAAGAACATGATAAAATTTATGTTGGTAAACTTAAACAAATCACTGGTGGTGATAAACTTACAAGTAGAGGATTATTCAAAGAAACAACTGAATTTAAACCACAATTTAAAATTGTTCTTATGTGTAATGAACTTCCTAAACTTCAGAATCAAGATGGTGGTACATGGAGAAGAATTGAAGTAGTAAATTTTATCTCTGAATTTAAAGATAATCCTAAACCTACAACAGATAATCCTAATATATTTAAAGCTGATATTGAGTTGTCAAGCAAATTGGAAGAATGGAAACTATTCTTTATGATTACACTTCTTTCTAAGTATCAAGATTATACTAAATATGGAACTAATCCACCTGATGAAGTTATTAGTAAAACTTCCCAATATAAACAAGATAGTGATATTATTACTAACTGGTTTCATAGTTCTATTGTAGAATGTGAACCTATTGATGGACTCGCGCCTACATCTATAGATACACTTTATGAAAATTTTAAAACATGGTGCACTGATGAAGGTATTGATAAAAAAGATCTTCCTACTAAGAAAAAAATTAAAGATTCCCTTATTAAGTATCAAGAAAAATCTTCTTATAAAGCAGAATGGGGTAAAGAAAAACGTAATGGTCTTAAACAATCTCCTAAATTTACTTTTAGAACCACTTAAAAAAATAATTATAATTATATTAAAATGTCATTAAATCCCGATAAAAATGGTAATATTTCTGGTTATGTTAAAAAAGAACACCATGATAAAGTTACTAGTAATCTTAATAAAAAAATTATTGAATTAAATAATACAATTGATGAAAAAATAGATTCATTTAAACAATTAGAAAATAATCATAATATTTTTTTACGTGAATACAAGAAAAAATGCGAAGAATATAATAAAGTTTTAATTAAACTTGAATCTAAAAATGTTAAAAAAGATGTTTATAATGAACTTAATATCTTAAAAAATAAACTAAAAAAATATTCTGAAAAATATGGTGATTTGTAATACTTAAAAATATAAAAATTATATTAAATAGATAATATGAGTAATATGAGTAATATGAGTAATACTTTGGTAAAAGTAGGAATGACTCCTAATATTAAATCTTTAAAAGAAATATCTAAAAAAAAATATGAAGAAGGTTTTACATATAATAAATATGTAGAATTTCTTGAAAATAGGATTAATGTAGAAACTAATTTTTCTTCTGAAAATCCTAATATTAACAAAGTGTATAGATATAAAGATCTTAATATTGATCAAGTCGAATATCTTAAACATAATTTTAAAAAACTAGAACAATATTTTAACAATAAAAGATCAAAGAAATATGAAGATATTAAATTTAGAGAAAAACAAAAAAAAAATTATAATAAAAAGAAAAATGAATTAATTGATGAATGGAAAAAAAATAAACTTTCGGAATTAAATGTTCTCTCTAAAACAAGATTTAAAGATGATAAATCTTATTCTAAATGGTCATATCATTATAATATGATTTATCAATACAATCGTGTTGTTCCGGGAGCATATTCTAAAGAATCTCTTAGGAATATTGTTCTAAATCTTTAAAGAATTCTTTTGTCTGTTTAAATCCTTCAATTAATAATTTTTCTTTTTCTTCATCATTTGTGTCAAATTTTAGAGGTATATTTAAATCTATAATAATTAAATTTTTATATTTTTTATAAATATTAAAATCATTAATCTGATATTGAACATTTATTAAATTATCTAAATATTGTAGAATATTAGGATTTTCTGGTATACTATCCCTTTTAAGTGAAGATAAAATTATTGCTAAATAATTTTTTGATTTATTATATTCTATTGGTAGTCCTCCTCCAGTTGCTCCATCTGAATAAAGACATCCTTTATAATAAACTGGTTTAAAAACAATCGGAATACCTGTTGTCATTTTTACAAGGGTTTTTATATCTAAATTAGGTTGATTTTTATAATTAAAATATTCAACACTATTATTAGTTATATTAGAAACCTTCACAGTAAATTTTATTTTATTTATTTTATAAAGTTCTCTTAATGTTATATTATCTCTTTTAAGAATATATTTACATAAAACTCCTACATATTTATCAACAATCATATTATCATAAAACCCAAATTCATTAAATAAATTTTCTAATTTATAATCTTCCTTGTCAACTATATTTATTTTAGTTTCTTTAATGATTTTATAAAACATTTCTATTTTTATATTAAATAGAAATGTTATCGCCATTAATGCACCTACCGAAGCTGAAATTATATGTTTTAATTCATTTCTTTTAATTTTTTCATTATCAAGTAAATATTTAAATGATCCTAAAAATGAAATACCTTTTATTGATCCACCAGATAAAATAAGTGTGTCATATCCCATAAATTTTTTTATAAATATTATATATATTATAAATGACTACTTTAAACATTAATGACTTATATTCTTCTATTAATGACAAAAATTTTAAAAGAATGAAAAAGTTTGATGATATTCTTTTACAAATTCATAGAAGAATTAAATATCATGCTGAATTAGAACAAACTTTTTGCTTATATTGTATTCCTGAATTTATTTTCGGAGTTCCTTTATACAACATTAATGATCTTAAAAAATATATTATGGATACTCTTAAAAAAAATGGTTTTAAATTAATGTATTTTCATCCAAATACAATCTTTATTTCATGGGATGTTGAGAATAAAATTCAAAACAAATCTGATCCTAAGAAAAAGAAAAAAGAAAATAATAATAATTATAGATTAATTGATGACTATAATCCACAAGGTAATTTCGTTTATAATGAAACAGCATTACTTAATATGAGAGATAAAACTAAAAATTTATTGAATTAATATGCTTTAGTACCACATTGAGTACCTTCAATTAATTCTTGTTTTTTAGATAAAAACATTCTGCTAGCCAATACACCAAAAATAAATGCTATTACACAAAATAATATTTCATTATTATCTTTAGGTAAAAATTGTTTTAAACTTCCAGCAACCATTTATATTAATATAAATATTTTTTTTAATAATTAATTATTTATTTATGAAATCTAGTAAGATTTCTTGCATTACTGAAATCTAGTAAGATTTCTTGCATTACTGAAATCTAGTAAGATTTCTTGCCCATTTTATAAATATAATCTGTAAAGATTAAAAAGAATATACCTGTTAAAGCAAATAATATTATATCATTAAAATTATCATTTATTGAATCAAATCCTTCAACTAATTTATTTTTTGAATATTTATTTTGTTGATATTCTTTAAATAATTGGTATTCACGATTAGATATTTGAATCATATCATTTCTTTCTTTATTTTCTTCAGGTGGTCTTTGAACTAATTGTGTAGGTTCTCTAAAATTTGATGTTATTTCTTCATAAGGAGAATATTTATTATCATAAGGGGATAAACTCTGAAGTCTTTGTTTTACTTTTGAAAAATCATTTTCTTCTTTTGAAAAATAACTTCCACCATTTGAAGAATCATTAACAGGTCTTAATTCATTATCATAAATTATATCTCTTTTATCTTTCTTTTTTTTCTTTTTTTTATCTAAACCAATAATTGTTGCATCATTAACAGAATATGCATCTTCTATTGGACAACCTAACATTTTAATATATTATAAATAAATATAATTTTTTTACATTTTATATATTATAAATGAATATTACAAATTCTGGATCAAGTGAAGGATTATTTGATAATAAATACATTATTGGTATTATTATGGTAGTAATAAATCTTGGTGCTAGATTTATAGTTAATGAATTAAATGAAGAACAAAAAAAATGGATTAATAGTAAATATTTAAGAAGAATCTTAATATTTCTTGTAGTTTTCATGGCAACAAGAGATATTGTTATTTCGATTATTTTAACAATAGTTGTTATTATGGTAATATTCGAATTCTTTAATGAAGACAGTGATTATTCACTTGTTCCTAAAGTAGAAAAAAACTCTGAATCTGATGATTTAGATAAAAATCAAAAAATAGATAAAATTATCGAAGAACTTAAAACAATTTAATTAAAGATTTAATGTAATACCACTATTACTATTTCTATCTGTATTACCACTCATAATTGAAATACTGTCTAAATCTGGTACAGCATCAGGTTGAAGATTCATTTGACTTATTAAATCATCTAATCCGGCAGGTCCATTCATATCAGGTCTTTGTTGAGGTTGTTGTTGTCTTGGGATATTAGGTTGCATTTGTGGTGGTTCACGAACATTATTTGCCATTGATCCTACTGCTGCCTGAGCAAATTGTTTCATTAAATCTGGATTTTGTTGCATAATATCACCCATTCCTGGCATTGACGATTTAAATAATGTTTGAGTTAAATGGAACATGAATGCTGAACCACCTATAGCCATCACTAATTTTAATTCGGGAGCCATTTCAGATTTTCCACCATATTTTTCAGCAAGTTCCTCAAAAATTTCGTCAAAATCATTAATACTATCATTAACAGATTCAGACCAACCATCTAATTTAATATCGAATGGATCGAACTTATTATTAAGGAACTCAGCACCCGTCACAGCAGCCATCAAAATTTTTCTCTGAAATTTAACAGAATTTTCATTTTCTCTTTGTTTCTTTAATTTATAATATTCACTTCTCATATCTTCAAGATTAGAATTCATATTATAATTCATAGTTGGTCTAATCCCTTGACCTTCTAATTTCCTAAATTTATACAACATATCAATTTTTTCAGTCTTAATTTCATTTGGTGTCATTGAATGAATAGATCTAAATTCCTCAGAATCATAAGGTTGATTCTCAATTATAGGATCCGATATTGGTGCTGTCGGTGTTTTATCATTAATCTCTATATTTATTTTTTTATCATCCGATTTATTATCTGAGAAAAAATTAAAATCTTCTTTATTACTTTTATCCGATTTTACTGATTCTTCTCCACCACTCGTATAACCATTAATTACATTATCAGTTATATCTTCTATTTTTTTAGAATTGTTTGCTAATAAATCTACTCCTAGTAAACCATCATTATAATTAATATTAATTACAGATTCACCTGTATTATTTGCTCCCATATTAATTTGTTTATCATCAGTGTTATCAATATTAATACTCATTATATTTATACAAAAAATATAATATTTCTTTATATACGCACTTAATTCTTAAATATTAAGATAATCATTAATATTTTGTGGCATTTCTTCAATTTTTGTATTATAATAGGATTGAATCTCATTTTGTTGTTCCATATCACGATCCGTTACAAAATTAATTGATACTCCCTTCCTTCCATATCTTCCTGATCTACCGATACGATGGATATAAGTTTCTTTTTCTCTTGGAAGATCATAATTAATAACAAGAGATAATTGTTGAATATCAATACCTCTTGAAAGTAAATCAGTAGATAGAAGAATACGAAGTTTACCAGATTTAAAATCATCCATAATATTTTTTCTTAAATCTCCTGATAATTCTCCATGAATACATTCTACTGGAAATCCTTTTTCTTTAAGACGATCATTAATTTCCATAAGTTTATTTTTGCTATTAATGTAAATAATACATTGTGATACATTAATAGTATCATAAATATCTATTAAAGTCTCAAATTTCCATTCATTAACTTTAACATTAATATAAAATTGAATAATTCCATCTAGTGTTAAATTTTCTTTTTGAACAAGAATTCTTTCAGGTTGATTCATAAATTTATCGGTTAAATCTAAAACTTCTGGAGGCATAGTTGCACTATAAATACATATTTGTGTATCTTTAGGGATATATTGAATTATATTATAAATATTTTCTTTAAAACCATAGGATAAAATTTCATCTGCTTCATCAAAAATCAAAAGTTTTAAATCTTTAGTATACAAAAATTGTTTTTGAATCATATCAAGAATTCTTCCTGGTGTTCCTACAATTACATGTGGTAATTTTCTTAAATCATCTTGACATTTTCTTACATTTGTTCCTCCTACAACAGAAAGAACATTAATTTTCATATATGATGATAAATCTTTAATAACATTCATATTTTGATTTGCAAGTTCATGTGTAGGGTTAATAACTAATGCTTGTGTTTTTTGAATACTAGGATCAATATTATTTAAAATACCTATAGAAAATGCTCCTGTTTTACCAGTTCCCGATTGTGCTTGTGCAATTAAATCTTTTTTAGAATTCATAAAAGGGATTGCTTTACCCTGAATAGGTGATGGATTCTCAAATCCATGTGAATAGATACCTCTTAAAAGATTATCATCGAGTCCCAGATCATCAAATGTTTTTACTTCTTTAACTTCGCTCATATTATACTTAAAATAATAAATTGTCTTTAATTATTTTCTTAAATATTAATTTTTTTATTTATAAAAGTTCCTCAAGTTGAGATGCTGTATTTCCATCAGGATCATTATATAAAAATAAATCTAATGGTGATAAACCTGAGGTATCATCTTCATTTGGATATTTATATGTTAAATCTATATCACTATCTGTATTTCTTATTGGTTTATCGAGATTAATTAATAATAATTTTAAATCATTTTGATTCTGTTCTGAACTTAAATTATCTGTATATTGTATATTTTCTTCAACACTTCTATTTAAATTAATTGTATTTATTAGTCTTTCCCATACAATACTTGCTATTTCTTCTTGTCCTCCACCACTACCAATCCAATTTTCTTTAAATTTATTTCTATTGTAATTACCAGAGTTAAATAAATTAAGTATTTCAGGTTTAAGTGTTAATAAATTATAGTTTGGTGTTTGACCATCGTCTAATGAATCTCGTAATTGTTGAATTGTTCTATTTCGCTCTTCATACCAACTATTAAATTCTTGAGTAGTCATATTTGTCATCTCATATTGATCTGAAAAATATATTTCATTACTTAGATTTTTAATTTCTTCTGGAATAGATGATGAACAACAATAATCAGTTGATACACAATTAGATGAATCACAAGACTTATTCTCTAATACATTTTTATTAAGTTTATTACATTTTTCAGTTAAATTAACAGGTCCATTTTTAAAATCACCACATTTAGAATTTTCATTAAACATATTTTCTGGATAACAACCTTCTAAGGTTATATTACCACCATATTGTTCACAAGGCATAGCAGTTGGATTACCAGCGTATTCTGTTGAACATGTAATTTTTGGATAAAAATCATCTTTTAATAAACCATTATCATCTATAATATCATAACCTGTTGTATTAGTAGGTATTGTACACATAGGATTTAAACATTCTGTATTATCTGAATTAGATTTGAATCCTGGTCCAGAATGTAAAGAATATTGGTGAGTACCATCTGCGCCGGGCTCGTCTACTGAATGACCCACTGGACGATCGCATTCTACACATTTTTCATGATTTTCATCAGGAACTGAATTTCCAAGACATGGTTCACATTCATTACCGGGGGAATTTGTTGAAATAAACCTCCCATTAGGACATCGTACACATTGTGACTTAGAAATATTAGGATGGTCTGGTAGTTCACAAGATGAACAATCGGACCTGCCATTAGGTGAAACGTGTGTATCATCGCAGGCATTACCATCAGTATCATAACCTGGTCCTGTACAACCGGTTTTTCCTGGAATCACGAATGACCCATCACCACATGGAATGCAATCGTCATTTCCGGATGAATAATTATTACCTTCACAGAGACTACCAGTAGCGTCAAAACCCGGACCTAAGCACCCGGTTTTATCTTCAATAGGTCTTGTACCATTAGGACATAGAGTGCAACCGCCATTTTCGGATGAATAATTATTACCTTCACAGGGACTACCAGTAGCGTCAAAACCCGGACCTAAGCACCCGGTTTTATCTTCAATAGGTCTTGTACCATTAGGACATAGAGTGCAATCGTCATTTCCGGATGAATAATTATTACCTTCACAGGGACTACCATCAGTATTATAACCAGGACCTAAACAAACGGTTTTATCTTGATTAGGTTGAGTTCCATCAGGACATTTATAACATTTATAATTCCTTGAATTATCTACATCATCTTCAGGAATTATATAATTCGGTCCACACATTTTTCTTAATTTTGATATTTTTAGTCCAATTCTGTGTATGCTGTCATTAATTCCCACTACTGATTCCGGTCCACCTGCGGTAGACGTGGACGGTATACATTCATTTAACTCATTAAATTTATCCATATTCCAATATTTACAGTGTGCTGGTGTCTGCCAATCTGGATTGGCATGCGGAGTGTCGGTTGTCCATCCGTTGAAATACGTATATTCTACTCCTACACAATCGGGACTTCCTGCACAATTCAGCCAACAAGAATCCGGATCATCGGTGTAGGTGCCGCGCGGTGCGGGAGGAGGAGCTTCCGGAGTAAGGGCATTTACCCACTCACCCCATCTAACACTTCCGGTCATGCCCGGGGCCTCATTAATGCTGCGATTTATAATATCTTGTGGTGTTTTTCGGTCCGCCTGCGTAAATCTTCCACTATGCAGGTCGGTGCCAGCGACAGCATCACCACGGGGGGGGAGGAAGGGACTGGAGGGAGGGGTTGGACAATAAAAATTATTAATAATCAACATATCCGGGTGCTCGCCCGCGACCTGCGGATCAGACACGTCGACACTTGAGATACATGGTGGGGCCTCCAGGGGTTCGGAACCTTCCCATTCGCCACACATCTTTATTCCCCCCTCCTCATCGCCTTGTGATTGTGACGCATCATCATCGCCTTGTGTTTGTGACGTGCCATAATTCGGCCACTCGCCTGGGTAGCGGCAGCGACCTTCATTATCCAAATACGTACCTTGGTTAGTTCCCACTTGTTCAGGAGATATCCAGGCATCAGTCATCGAACATCCCATCTTCGTGACTGCGCTCTCATAAGAATCCCAGATAAAATCATCCGTTGAAGTCCAGGTCCTTCCGCCTTCCTGACGCCCTTGCTTCGCCTGATCTTTGGTAAGATAAAACCTGAGTTGATTATCTAGATCAGAGCGCACTCTTTCATTTAACATATTATTCGCTTGCTCATAATCTATCACCGTTCCAGCATGCTGTATGTTTGTGCTGGTATACAACCAATTTATTCCTGCTTGGCGCCTAACATCATCCGTCACGGCATCAATATACTCTTGACGTGTTGGTCTTAAATTTATCGCTGGTATAGATACCAATCCTTCAACCAAATCTTTCTTAAATATTAAACTTAATATTATTCCTAAAACGAAAAATATTAAGTATTTATAAAAACTTTTCATAATATATGAAATATAAAAATTATTATTGTAAAAATTGAGAATAAATATATTTTTTTATTCTTTCTTTATTATTTTTAATTGGATTTCCACTACCATCTAAATAATCTAAAATTTCTAATTGTATATAATCATTATCATCATTTTCATTTATTATATTCAAAATATTTAAATTTTTAGTTCTATGATAATAATAATTATTATCATTAAATGAAGAAAATATTTGTTGATTTTTATTAAAAGTTTTTGAAGGTATGAAACTATTTTGATTAATTAAAAATTCCTGAATCCTAGGGAATATTTCTAAATTAATATTAATATTTTCAATATTCTGAATATTATATTTACACAAAAATATAAAATCATCTAATCCTGAATTAATTGCATTATTATTATACATACTAAATCCACTACTTTGATATTCTTGTGAATTTGGATCTATAGGGAATGTTCCCATACAAAAATTATTTTCAGTAAAGTCATCATTTATTAAATCTTCATCATTTATTAAATCTTCATCATATAAAATTGTAGCAATTACCTTTTTATCCTTAAGATTAAGATTTTGTACATCAGTTAAAAAAGATAATTTTGATTCATTAATATTAATTAATATTTTTTTGGAAGTTAGATTTTTTGATGTTAGATTACGGTTTATTATATTTAAAATTGTTCTTCTCTGAACTTGATAAAGGCCACTGGCAATATGTGAATTTATTCTGACACGTGAAGGTGAATCTAATATATCTATACCTTCAATAATACTACTATTATGAAAGTATAATAATAATATAATTATACTTAATAAAAATACCTTTATTATTAGCATATATATATATATATATATATTATTATCACTATTGATTTAATAAACCTGAAAATATATTCTTATCTATTAATGAATTTTCATAATTATTAATGTATGTATGAAAAAATCTATCTAAGTAAGTAGTTTTTATATTAGTTCCTTGAATATCTATTTCTTTTGTTAAATTAATTATCATTTTTTTAATATCTGATTTTGTAATTTCTGAATTTGTATTATCTATAATATTAATTATATAGTTTAGACTACTTCTTAAATTACCATCTCTTTCTAGATTGGGTATTAATATTAATTTATTAACTTCCTGTGCCGCCACCGCCGCGTCGGTATTAGTTATATCTAAACCACTAATCCATTTACTTAATAATTCATAATCATTATAATTTAAAGTTTCTTTATCATCTAAATATTTGTAACTTTTTATAGTATATTTTTCATATGTTTCTATTGGGTGGAAGGTTGTGCTTTGAGATGCTTCTATAATTTGTGGCGAACCCTGTCTTCCGCCACTACCTAAAAAACTTTCAATATGATTACATGATGCTAGATATGTATTTAGATCACCGGTACAACGGTCAGGCGAACCTTCAGGACATGAATTTGTTGTATTAATTACTCTATCTACATTTTTTACTACATAAACATTAAGAGAATATTTATTACCTATTTCAGGATAGTTTGGATATAAAAAAGTTGTACCTCTTGGAAAATCTAATGGAGTATAATCAGGTATATTTTCTTGATCATATACACAATTTGTTTTACTGATTGTATCTCCATCATTTTTAAACCTATTATAATTATTATTACGTAATAAACTACGTGGTAGTTTATCTTCTTCATTTCTTGATTCAGGAGTTAATGGATTATTTACAACATCTATTGCTACCAAATTCAATAAACTATAATATAAATAATTTCTTATATCTTCACCTGTAATATTATTACCATTACTTATATTTCCACCTTTATTATTTCTAAAATATATAATATCTTCAAATAATCCACCATGATTACTATTCGCAGTTGTATTATCTGTAATTGATCGACAACATGTGTTTTCAGTACATGTATCTTGTTGTGAAGGATCTGAACTATAATGACAAGGAATATTTGGCATAAATATTGTATTAGGATTATTTGTATTACCACAAATTTGCTTCACAGTTGATTCTCTAGATTTACAAACATGATTATCACAACATATTTCATTACTACAAGGTATTACATTAGGATTATTAATTAAATATTTTTCATTACTTATATTAGTACAATTATAATAATCATGATTGTCATCACCAACATCCATTTTTAATTCATAATTATCATATGTTGATTCATTATTTTTGCAATTGTAATGTTCACATCCTTTATTAGATTGATTATGTGAAAGAATTTTTTCTTTAAATTCTTCAGGTGTTAATCCTTCAATTATATCTTTTACAAATATTAATGAATATATTATTAATCCTAATAAAAAATAAATAATATATTTATAAAAACTTTTCATAATATATAAAATATATTATTATAAATTTTTTATTAAATCATTAAATCATTAAAATCATAAATATTAAATTCATTTAAAGAATTATAATCATGTATTGATAAAAAATATTTTATATCTTCTGATATTTCTTCTAATGTTACTGAACCATCATCAACATAATCTAAAATATTTTGAGCAGTTATAACAGGTAATGGATTATCAATTAAATTATTAATAGAAATATCAATATTAGAAATATCTTCATTATATATATTTACAAATAACTGCTTAATAGATTCATTTATAATACCAAAATGTTCTGAACAACATAATGAAATATATTTATTTTTACAATTTTTTTTATTTCCACAATGTGCATTTTCTTTTAATATTCTACCAGATCCACAATCACCTCCATTATTTTGTAAACTTTGAACATCATCTGACGAACATTTAGTATTAAAACAACATTTTTCATGATTACATTTATTATCTGTTCCACCTAATACACTTGCGGTTGAATAATCCATTTCATTATTACAAGTTAAATAATTTATATCAGAATAATTTTCTTTATTTACATAATTATTTGCTTTATCTATTTTTAAAATTTGTGTTTTAATATTATCTTCTGTCATATCACTAATTTCACCTGATGAAAATCTTGTTTCATTAATTTTACTTGTTAAAATACCTTGTAAATCAACTAATGGTTTAGAATTTAATTCTTCTAAACTATATTTATATATATTATCACATTCATATTTTTTACATCCCATATAAGGACCTCTATAATCACCATTTTCACTTCCCATTATTCTTGAAAATAATGGAAATACATGTTCACCATATCCTTCAACTAAATTATTTTTTAATAAAAAATGTATCATTAATCCTAATAAAAAGTAAATGATATATTTTAAAAAACTATTCATAATATTAATAAAATATTTTATTATTTTACATTATGTATTTTAAATCAGTATCATCTAATTGTTTATTTCTATATGAGTTAGACCTTGAACCCACTAATATATCTAATGGTGTTTTACCTTCAGAATTATTTACAAGAGGATTAGCAATTATTAATAATACAAGTTTTAAATCTTTAATTAAATCTTCATGTGTATTATGTTGAATTTCATCATTACTAGAATCATTTGTATAGAATTTTACAAAATTTAAAAATCCATTTTGTATTTGATTTTTTGAAAATGCACCCCCTACTATTCTTTCTGAAAATATTGTATTTGATTGATTTTGATCATTTAATTGTCCTATATATTCATCTACTGTTTTATCACCTAGTAATTCCTCTTTAATTTTTAATTTTGAATTATCTATAAATATATTACTAGTTAATAAACTTGTTTTTATATTCACAATTTTTTCTTCATTACTTTGCCCTCCATTTAAACTAATTATTTCATTATATAATGTTGTTATATATTCATGTATACATTCAAAATCATGATAATTTATTAAATCAATAGTTGTGCTAATATCTGATAGATTTGGAACATTATCCCTTATATGATCTAAATCTAATAAACTAAAATATATAAAGTTTCTTAAATCTAGTCCAGTAATAGTTCCATCGTTTATTTCGGAGAATATTATATCATATTCATCGCTTGTCCCACATCTTCCACTAGTAGAAGATCTTCCAGTAGATTCACCAATTTCTTGTATTGTATTTTGATAAACTGCATCTCTAAATGCTTTAATATTATCAAAAATGAATTTATGAGATCCAGATTGTAAAGTTCCGCAACACACATGAAAACAATCTTCATCATTTTCATGATTACGTGAGCATGGTCTATTTCGGTATTTATCACGTCCTAAACAACTATGTCCATTTGAAAAAAATCTTTTTTCACAAGAATTATCATCACAGCATAATTCATTATTACATTTATTTCCACTATTTAATAATGAAACAATTGAGTATTCAGTAGAATTATTACACAATAATGAATTTTCATCTTCATATTTTATTTTTTTCTCCCAATAACTATTAGGATTTATTTCATGATCATTTTCACAATAGTAATTATTACATCCTATATCTGTTCTTTCTTTCAAAATACTAAATAATAATGTTAATTCATTTTCAAAACCTTCAATCAATTTATTATTTAGTAAAAGGTAAATAATAAACCCTAGTAAAAAAAAAAGTATATACTTTAAAAATCTATTCATAATATATATAAAATAAATAAAAAATATTTAAATTGCTTCTGCAAATTGTGTATAAGTCATATCAGTGAAACCTGGTGTTATCGGAAATGATGCATCTAATGGACTAACTGGATTACCTGTTTGAAATCGGAATTGTAAAGTTAAAGCAAATATGCTTTCTTTAATATCTTGTTCCAAAGTAGTTGCGTCTGTGGGTTGTTCTATATCCATCTCATTACCTTGAACATATCTATTAATAAAATTCTTATAACTATTTATTATATGAGTATAATTATGTGTTTGACCCTGGTTTAATATTGTATCAAGATTATTTCCTACTTGTAAATTTGTAAATTTTTGTTCTAATGATGTATCTTCTGTTGAAATAACACTAGATTTTAAATTAATATGATCTAGTGGGTCCCCTGCCGGTGAAACTATAGTTTTTAAAGTATCTAATGGAGATTTACAAACACCGCCAATAATTTCACAATTTTCTTGAATAGGAGTAGAAGCAGAAGTACCACAGTTACCTGAATCTTCTAATCCAGGACATACTGCAAAATCTAATGTAATTATCCTTGATTCTGTAACAATTTGTATATGATCATTAGCATCAATTTCAGCATCTTTTGAACTGTCGGTAACACCAAGATGTATAAATTCATCTAAAGCATTGAAAAAATTATCTCCATCTCGTATAATATTACTTGTTTCTGTAATTACGAGCGGATCTTCGAGAGTACCTATGGGTTCAAATGCTTTTAATGGTGAAACGTTTGAAATATCACCTGCAGGTTCTACATGCGCTGTAAAACTACCATTGTTTATATATGTTGATAAATCTAATAAATTACCATAAATATAATTTCTAATATGACTCCTATTAATTTTTCTATTAGGTAGTGGAGTCACATTGTTTGCTGTATTAAAATTTATAATATCATTAAATAACCTTTCTATATAACTATGAATTTCAATTCCACAACATGTCATTCCACAATTTGAATCATTATCATCTGCTTGAGGCGGGCAAATAGCATTATATAATTGCATTCTTCCGCTACATAAATCAGGATATCTTAATAATATAGAACTACATTGTCTATCTTCACAACATATATCACTATAACCATGTTCGTATCCCTCGGTTGGGTTGCAAGGTTGACTACCGTATGCTGTATTACCGCGCTGCAAGCTGCCAAATTCTTGATTATTACATGTGTCAGCATGCCTTGTGTTGGCTAGTTTCGTCTCTGACCTTCTAAAATATCGACCCTCTGGCGAATATCTTTGACATCTTGCACCATAACCTTCAGGAGCAGATTCACAACCCTGTAATTTTGTTTGTGAACCATCCGCATTTGTTGTTGCAAAAGAACTCATTAACATCAAGGTAGCAGCATCAGCATGCGAAAAAGTATCACCGACTATATCAGATGGAGAACTGGAATCAGATGGAATCAAATCTCTCAAGTAATAAGATGTAAAATAATCTATACCATCACCTCCTATTTCTCCATTATCATCATCAACACCATAACTAGTGAGAATATTTGATGTAAGAGGAGCTGTCGCATTATCAAAAACTAAAGTATCTAATCCGATTACTATAAATGAATTATTATCTCCTATACGCACGTTATTTGTAGTATCATTAAAAACATTTATAATTACATTTATACTCGTATTTCGAATAACTTTTACACTATCAGACCCAAAATTAAATACACTAGGAGTTTTAGTTAGTGTTTGGTTTTTTAATAAAATATAAATATTTCTTGGTCTGGACTGAAGAAAATCATCACTAGTATCATCTTTTCTTAATTCTATTATGATAACATTATTTCCTGAAGCACCAAACACTAATAAATCAATTTGATTATCAAAATCTTGTTTATTTTCTAATAATGACAATTCTGCCGGGGTGTCAACCGTAGCAGTGATCGTGTCAAATGAAGATTTTCCTATCGGTATTAATTTTGATAATTTTTCAGAGGTGTCCTGTAGATTATTAGGAGAACGAGCTTCACTATTATTATCTTCTTGTATTATAGTATTAACTTCATTTACAATACTACTAATATCACTTTCACCTGCTACTAGAGGCATACTTGTGACATCTCCAGTAAAAGTTGTGCGAACATTACTAATAAAATTTCCATTACTACTATCTATTATATCAATTGGAGCACCTGCCGATGAAGTAGGAATTATATAAATCATTTTTAAACCTGGAGATGTTTCTGACCTTTTTATTTTATAATTGTTAAAATTAGACGTTAATGCTTCTTCTATACCGCTACCAGTACCTGAAAGTGTAGCAGAATCAGTAGGAAAATATGACTTAGATATATCCGTTGTTAGGTTTGATGGTATTAATTCTGATATTGGATTACTTAAATCAATAATAGGAGATCCTGTTAATGTTACAGTAGTGTTTCCATCAGAATCTGCACTAGTAAAAGTATATCCACTTTTTACATAAATTTCTGGTATAATCTCTAAAGTATAATTAAACCCTTCAATAACCTTTCTAGATCCAACACTAGGATTAGTAAATAAAAAATAATAAACTATAATTCCTAAAAGGAAAAATATAATATATTTCAAAATTTCATTCATTATTATATTATTATATAAAAAAAAATTTAAAAAATCTTTAAAACTTAAATATTAATCATCGCCATATTCAATTTTCCTAATTTCTGCTTTTCTTGAATGTTTTATTTCACTTGCTTTCCCCTGGGCATTAAATGAATATGCTGTTAATCCTAATAATATTAATATTACAAAACAACAACAACAACAACAACATATCGATAAAACATATTCAATAGTATTATCATCACAACATTCTTTTTTTGTACATGGTGATCCTGAACAATTATTATCATCATTATATGAAGAAAATATACCTTTACAATCATCTTCATCAAAATCATCTTTACATGTTTTTGTAGATGATGTTGTAGATCCTGCTTCTTCTTCTTCTGCTGCTGCTGCTGCTGCTGCTGCTGCTGCTGCTGCTGCTGCTGCTGCTGCTGCTGCTGCTGCTGAACCATTTGTTGCTGAACCATTTGTTGCTGAACCATTTGTTGCTGAACCATTTGTTGCTGAACCATTTGTTGAATCTTCTTCTTCTTCTTCTTCTTCATCTGAAGAATCAGAAATACCACTACAATTTACACTGCTTGCGTTACAGGAAGTACCATTTAAATAACAACTTACACTAGCAGCACCTGATCCTGAATAACTATTTGAACAGTTTACTTCTACTTCACTACAATTATCTACATGTGAAGCATTTACTTCACCAGGACATAACCCTTCAACCATATTACCATTAAACAAAAAATAGTATAAAATTATTCCTAAAAGAAAACAAATAGTATATTTGATATTTTGATTCATTATAATAATATTATATAAAAAATAAAAAAATTTAAATTAAATAAATTAAATAAATTTATAGAAGGTGTTTAGGAACAGGTGTAGGAGAAGGATTCATACTTTTTACAATACCTTTACTTTTAGAAGCACTAGCAGTTAAACCAAAAAGCATTAATAAAACTAATATTACACAACAACAAAATCCACCTGATACTAGAAATGGTCCATTCAAGAAAAAAGGTATATTATCATTATCATTATATGTATTTTCGCAACATTCAGATTTTCTACATACTGGTCCAGAACAGGTATTATTTTTTTTATAATCTTTATCTTTATTACATCTACTTTTTGAGAAATTTCTACATGAACCAGGAGTAGTTTCTGTAATTATTTGAGTAGTTGTAGATGATGGATATTCATTTATTGTTCTTCTTCTTTCACAATCTATTAATTTATAAGTTCCATCATCACAAATTGCTTTTCCATAATATTCTCTATTTTTACATCTAATAAAAGTTTCTGATCCATTTGTTAAATCAGGTAATTCATCTAAATTATATAAATTTATTTTATGACGATCGCTTGTTCCTGTAAGACTTTCTCGTGTAGGTTTTACACATTGTTCATTTGATGAATCTTCTTCTTCTTCTTCTTCTTCTTCTTCTTCTTCTTCTTCTGAAGCAACATCAATACCACTACAATTTACACTGCTTGCATTACAAGAAGAACCATTTAAATAACAACTTACTTTATCAGCACCTGATCCTGAATAACTATTTGAACAATTTTGTGAAACAGCATTACAATCAGATACATGTGAGGCATTATTTTCTCCATCAGGACATAATCCTTCTACATTTTTTTTTAATAGAAAGTGCGCAATTAAAATCCCACAAAGAAAACAAATGGTATATTTAATATTTTGATTCATTATATATATAATTATAAATTATTTTTAATTAAATTTATCAATTCTTCTAATTTTCCTCCATTAATTATTCCTAATGAATTTCTTTCTTTAAACAATATAAAAGTTGGAACAGATTTTATTTGACATTTTTCAGATACTTCAGAATTTTCATCATTATCTATTGATATTTTATAGAAACTCACTTTATCAGAAATTTTATTAGATAATTCTTCTATTTGTGGTGAAATTCTTTGACATGGTCCACACCAACTTGCAGTAAAATAAAATAAAACTAATTTATTATCATCTAATGATTTAAAACAATCATCACCACAAACTTCTTTCATTTATAAAAAAAAATATTTTAATTTGTGAAATTATACTTTAATAGTCATCTGAATAATTTGAACTTGTTTCTGATTTTTCATCAAGGATTTCATCAACCCTTTTATTTTCCAAATAAATTTTATACAATCTTTCATATCTTTCTCCATCCAACATTAGATCTGAATTTTCATCCATATTTTCAAAATCGATAGAAGGAATAATTTCAGAATTTTTTTTAATAATTTCTTTAAAAGGATTACCTTTTACCAATGGATTAATAAAATCTGATTTATTAATCACATATGTCCAAAAATCTTTATCAAAATTTTCTGCCATTTTCATATTACAAGTATAAGAACATGTATGAAAATATTCATTATCTTTCTTCAAAATTAGACTGAATGTTTTTCCCAAGCAGTTTTCACAAATAACACAACTCATACTTAAAAATTTGAATATTATTTATTTATTATATAAAATGACGGAGATTAATCAAATAGATTCTGATGTTAATGAGTATTTACAATATTGTAATATTGATTTTGATTTACCTTTAGTAGAAACCCAATTTCAAATTTTTAACGAACTAATTATATTATTTCACGTAGATAAAGAAAATATTTCTGAAGAACAAGAATGTTTAAAATATTATTTAAAAAAATTATTAAATAAAGAATTAAAAAAATTATATCAATATGAATTTAGTAAACAAAAAGTTATTGAACTTAAACAATTAGTCCTTCCAGATCAAAGAACTCCTGAATGGTATGAAATGAGAAAAAATAAATTAACAGCAAGTTCTTTTGCTGATGCTTTAGGAAAAGGACATTTTAAATCAAGAGATGAAGCATTATTAGATAAAATAGTTCCAACACCTTTTGTAGAAAATCCTATTACTGAATGGGGTGTTAAATATGAAGAAGTTGCTACAAGATTTTATGAATATCTAACTGGTTCTCATATTTATGAATTTGGTTTAATTCCTCATCCAGAATTTCCTGCTTTTGGAGCATCTCCTGATGGTATTTGTGATGTAAATAGTCCTCCAGAATATATTGGAAGAATGCTCGAAATTAAGTGCCCTCCTAAACGTAAATTTACTAAATCAGTCCCACCTCATTATATGATGCAAATGCAAGGGCAAATTGAAGTTTGTGATCTTAAAGAATGTGATTTCTTACAAGTTAAACTTGAAGAATATCTAAATTACGAAGATTATAAATCAGATGATTTAAATATTCCAGATAAATTTGGTTTTACAAAAGAAGATTTACCTAAAGGATATACAATTACTTATGTTGAAGAATCAGATCTTAAAAAACTTAAATATCTTTATTGTCCTCTATTCTCAAGTAATTTTATGATTGAAGTATGGAAGGAAGAAAAAATGAAATTTATTGAGGAAAATAAATTTATCTTTAAAGAAGAAAAATTCTGGCAAATTACTCGTTATGAATGTACACTTGTTAAAAGAGATAAAGAATGGTGGAGTAATTCTGTATCTGATATTTATCAATTCTATAAAGATCTTTTATATTATAAAAAAGATAATAATGTTGAGATTTTAAAAAAGAAAGTTATGGAAAAGAAATCTAAAAAACCAGTTTATCATGTTAAAGAAGTAATTGACGATTTCTGTTTGATCTAGTTAAGTTAGAATAGTAATACAATCAATTGTTTGGCATTCTTTAATAGGTTGCCATTTATTAAATCTTTTATTTAGTTTACATTCAACCATAACATTATCTTTTTCATCAAATAGTTCCTTCAACAACTTAGAAGTTTTAATATTAGGTATTGTTGCATAACTATGTTTTATTACAGAAGATTTTGTTTCATTATTGAGATATAATTCATAAATATCTGATTTAATAGTTTTTACAATCTTAAAATTAATAGTAGTTTTGTTTTTATAATTTTGTTTTTTAAATTCATTATCATTAAACATATAAAGGATTTTAGCATATGAACATTTTAAAGGTACAAAGTAAAACCCTTTAATTCGATAATCAAGTGTATCAATAAATTCTTCTGTTATATATTTAATTTGATTCATATTAAAATATCTCTTAATCTTAATAGGACAAATATTACAAAATGTATCATCAATATATTCATTTTTAATAATATCGTTAATTAGATTCATTCGTTCAGTAATTTGTTTTGTATTGACTTTTTCACCACGATAAATATAAATATCACTAATTAGAAGTTGCCATTTATTACAATTATCACGGAGAAGTTCAACTTCAAACAAAGTCCCATTAAAGATTTCAGGATTAAATCTGTAATGAACTAAGAATATTTTAGGAAATTTATATCCATCCTTTATTTTTTTGTCTATTAGAAAACAATAATTAACATCATTAATTTGTGTACAAAACAAGTAATATGGAGAACCAATTGATTTTAAACAAACCAAATGAGGATTATTTAGATTCTTAGAATAATTATCATTATAAATTTTAGCATAATTATTATTGTATTTAAGATTAGATTTTGTAAAAAGATTATCTAAGATATATTTTTTCATATCATTATTAGTAACATTATCAATTTCTTTATCACAAAACCCGGTTTTAGTTAGTGAATTAGAGTCCATTTATATTTTATGTTTAATAAATCTTTATATATAAATTCAAATTTATTTTATTTTTTATATATATGGATAATTGTTTAGTTCCTTATGTTATTGCAATTATATTATTTATAATCAGTTTAGTATTTATAATAATGACAATAAATCTTCATAATGAATCTCAAAAAAATAATTTATTAGGATTATATGATATTAAAGAAAATGAAACTTTAACAAAAGTAATAAATATTAGAAAAAATGATGGAACAAGTTGTAATATATCTACTATTTATGAAGATGGTAAAGAAAATTCTACATCTAGTGGTGGAGCATGTAAATAATATTTTAAAATATTTAAAAAAAATAATATTATATTAATAATGATGAAATATATAATTACCCGATATACGAATTTAGTAAAAAATCCTTTTATAAATAATAATATTTTTGATTTTATTAATTTATTCAGAAATATTTCTCCTAAAAAAAATGATGCTTTAGTAATTTATGATGAATCTAACTCAGTTATAAGGAAAAAAATTCCATTTAATGAACAATGGGAAACTAAAGATTTTTACAAAAAAAATGAAAAGTATTAATTATTCGCTTAATCTTACAAGACCCTGAACAGCAAGTTCAGGTAACAATAATTCTGCTATTTCTTCACCTGTACCGATTTCACAATTAGTAAAATTATTTTTTTCAGATGCGGATGCAGTGCTTGGCATCTGTTCATTAGTAATATCACTAAATCCCATATGATTACACCATAATTCAGAAAAATTACATAATCCAGTATCTTTATCATATCCCGAATTAAATCTACAAGGATGTACTTGTTCAGCAGGATCTTTTAAAAAACCAAATCCATGTGATGCTCTCATTTCTTTACCAGGTAATTTATCAGGATTCATGCCTTCTGTACAAAATTTCTGAATATAAGGTGCTGAATAATCTTTTAAAGGGAACTCCTCATTTTGTGTTAAAACTTTTTGTTCTAATATATATGTTTCATCTGTTCCTCTTGATTTTTTTGCTTCTGGGGGTAAACAACAACTAGTACTCTTTATATCTCTATAATATTTAGTTATTAATACACTATATTTACCATTAACACTATTTAAAATATTTGCTCCAGATTGATTAAATGAAATAGCAATACAATCTGTATGAGAAAAATTTTCATATTTTTTTATATATTTAGGTGTATCTCCATTCATATTTAGTTCTTTATTTAAATTTTCTTTAAGATATTCCCATATAGCATTATCTCTTTCTACAGGTAAATCATTAATTCCGGGTGTGATTGATTCTAGAAAATCATCAGGTAAATCTTCACCATTTTGAAGAAAAGTGGATATTGTTAATTGAGCATTATCTGATAAATTTTTTTTAAATCCTCCTAAACTATGATGATAATCAGAAAATGCTGCTTTATATGTTGATACTATATCGTTTAAGATATTTATTCTTGTTTGTAATGGTAATTTTGATTCCGTATTTTCATTTTCTGGACAAATATTTGGTGCACTTTCATTAGTTCCTGAAGCACTATTATCAATAACATCATCTATATCATGTAAATTAAAATATAAAGGCGCTGTTTTACCCATACTTCTATAAGATGCTAATATTATACCTTGATAAAAATCTCTTTGTTGTAATATAGTTTTTTTATTATCTTGATATTGTTTAAAACCTCCAACATCATATTGTTGTAAAAACCAACCAACAAATTCAAAAATCATTTCAATATTCATAAATGATCCTAGTGCGTGTGCCAAAATTCCAAATGATTTAGTTGCAAGGTTTTTTACTTCCTTCCCCAAAATCTTTTCAAATCCTTCACCAATACCTGTTTTTAGAGCTGCTTTGAATTCACTTAATTCTGTTTTAGTACTTGCATAACCAATAGTACTTTTAAATTTAGTTAATACTGCAGTAAATTTTTTTGCTCTTGCGTTTACTCCTTTACCTAGCAATGATTTTAATGATATTTTAGAAGTATCTGGTCCTAAAGATTTTAAAACACTAAGACATCCACGATATGTCATTAAGTCTACAACAATTAATCCCATAATACATGTACTCTGAAAATGTTTGGGATCATGTGTATATTTCATAAAATCTACTAAATTTTGTGTCAAAAAATTTAATTTAGGTTCATCAAGTGTATTAAGATCATCATAACTACAACAAAAAAGTGTATCTGATGTATTACTTACTAAATTCATATTATTAGCACATGTTAAATGTTTATTTAAATATGTTGGACGATAAACTTCATTATCACATATACTTACAGTTTGTATTCCCGAAGCATTCTCAATCTCTACTCTTGTAATATCTACTCCAGGTGGTTCTGAAAAATCTACAATACCATCTAATCCTTCTGCTCTAAGTGCTTCTTGTGCAGCATCAATCTTAGCTTGATTTTCTTGCATATGTCTTTCTATACTCTCTGGAGTAAATAATGATGAATGAGCATGTCTTGTACTGCTACTGCTGCTACTGCTACTACTGCTACTTGAACCATATAAATAATATAAAACAAAAGCAACAACTATAAATAATACTGATATAAATACAACACTACCTATAATTATTATAGGCATGTGACTATTTTCATTATCTCCCATTATATATTATAAATATAAAAAAAATAATTAACATAATACATCTATGAAAATATTTATTTAAAATTGATTTTCCTGAACCACCTGCATGTTCTGCTAATTTTTTAGTATTATCTTTTATTCCCTGTGTTATATCACTTCCTTGAATAGTTTTATAAACACTATGACTGGTAACTGCTGTAGTTGCTTTAGTTGCTAACATACTAAATAATGTATATCCTATTATTAAAAAACATATACAACCAATTATTCCTCCTAAAAATATGCCTACCGGTCCGAGTAATAATTTTTTAATTGTGTCTGCAAGCGACTTTGCTCCACTTCCAACTGCTTCAGCTGCTTCTTCTCCTACGTTTTTCAAAAATGATTTCATCCTTGAACTCGCAGAACATGCAGCATCATCACCAGCAGCATTAGCATCATCTTCAGCATTTTCTCCTGTCTCCCCATGATTTGGATCACAATAAGTCGCACACTCAGATGATGATTTATCAGAACAAAATTCATTATAATTACTATGTAAATTTACCCATTCTTCATTTTCTCCAGAAAGACATAATTCTTGACATGATTCCCCACTATTCTGAAATAAATATGCTAATCCGTAAAGACCTGCTAAACCTGCCGCGTATTTCGTTAATCTTGGATTACTATCTACTACATCTTTTAAATAATTTTTTACCTTTTTTAATTCCTCTTCAGTCATACCAGCCGATTCTGCAAATACTTTATCTCTTGCTGCGTCACCTACTACAGCATCTGCTGGAGTTGAACCATGTCCGAATAACTCGAATTCACGTTCTTCTTCTGACATATTACGTATTTTTGTTTTTGTCTCAGAATCGAAACCACGATCATTCATTTTTTTATTTTCAGCTATTTTTCTGGAAGCTTTTTTTTGTTCATCTGCAGTTAGTGATTCCCATTGGTTAGATAAACCTTCTACATTTTCAATAGGGGGATCTCCTAATTTTAAATCTTTTATTTCATCATTTGTTACACCACTTCCTTCAATTAATTCCTTACGCTCGGCATCACCTCCAATTCCTTTAAGTTCCGCCGATACTAAATTAATTTCTGTATCAGCCGTCGCCCGTGCTGCAGCCGATGCCGCGCGCCCGGCTTCTCCAACTACAGCATCTTCACCAGCACGACCCAATACAGCATCTGCAGCACCCCGTCCGAATCTCGTTGAAAGCGGCATATTATTATATTATTAATATATAAATTTTTTTATTTATTATTATTAAATGAATAAAAAACCTGAAAGAAAAAAAGAAGAAAATGGATTAGAACACAAAGAATGGACATTAGAACAAGAAGAATTACTTGCTGAATGGGCAGAAAAAGCAGCATGTTATAGATGGTTACATAATCAATCTGAAAAATATTATCGTACAAGAAATTATGCCTTTACTATTCCTGTAATTATTTTATCTACTTTAACAGGTACAGCAAATTTTGCTATGGATTCCTTTGTTCCAGAAGAAAGTAAAAAACTGGCAATGGGTATAGTTGGTGGTGTCAATATCTTTGCTGGTATCATTTCAACTCTTCAAAATTTCTTAAGATATGCAGAATTAATGGAATCTCATAGATCAATAAGTGTATCATGGAGTAAATTTTCAAGAAATATTACTGTCGAATTAGCATTAGACACTAAAAGGAGAAAACATGCTGGTGATTTTCTTAAAATATGTCGTGCTGAATTTGACAGACTAATTGAACAAGCACCCTCTGTTGATGACTCTATTATTAAAGAATTTAATAAAAGATTTAAAGAAATAGATGTTATTAAACCTGAAATCTGTAATGGATTACATAAGTGTAAAATTTATAAACCTACTCATGAAGAAAAAGTTGAGTTAATGGTTGCAAATGCTGGATCTAAATTATTAGAAAAAAGAAAAGATCATCTTAAAACAGCAAGATCATGGAAAAGGAATTCAGGAAAAATAAGTAAATCTGAACCTTTACAAGGTATAAAAGAAACCTCTAAATCTTCTGATTTAGATTCTCCTAGAAGATCTTTAGATTTAGAAACTGCATCTCCTAATGTAAAAATTAATATTACTGAATTGGAAAAAATTAATGAATCTTTAAATGAAGGAAATAATGAAGAAAATAAAGATATTGATGAATTTATTGATGCTATTGAACCTAATAAAAATAAAATTTGAATAAAATTTAATTATTTAAATAAATGAATACTTTAATAATAAGAAATAAAACTATATTTACTATTAAAGTATCTATGAATAATTCTATCTTTAAAGTTTATACAGATGGAGCATGTACTAATAATGGTAAATCAAATGCTAAATGCTCTATCGGTATCCATTTTCCTGAAACTAATTTTAAACAAATTCCTGATGTAAGTAAATTCTTAAATGTTTCAAAATCATCCAATAATGTTGCCGAATTAACGGCCATTAAAGAAGCATTAGAAATTATTAGAGAATATAAAATTTTATCCCAAGTAAATCTTTATACTGATTCAATGTATTCTAAAAATACTATTGAAAAATGGTATCCTAGTTGGGTCAAACAAAATATCGTCCATAAGAAAAAGAATAGTGAATTAATTACAGAACTTTATAAAGTTTATTCTGCTGTTAATGAACATAATAATATTAATTTAGTTTATATTAAAGCACATACAGGATTTCAAGATGAAGATTCAATAGGTAATTCTATAGCGGATGAACATGCTACAAATGCATTAAAATTTGATTTTAAAACTAATGATATTAAAAAATACTTTAAATAATGGATTGTTTATCAAAAGAACAACTTTTGCTCCTTCAGCAACATCTGACATATGAAGTTTATGAAAAGTTTATGGGACTATTTATTCAAGACGAAACTCTACCTATCGATGAAAAAGAAAGAGAATTATATATTCTTAAAACTATGAAAGAACATGAGTATTGGGGAGAAATTAAAGGTTGGGGTGATAAAAGAGTTTACAAAAATATCGCACTTATT